>FZPS01000168.1_pt73 | contig 151272 bp, 135 predicted proteins | sample 1817821 | NCBI WGS metagenome assembly FZPS01 (sample SAMEA104158645, study PRJEB21678) | metagenome | place: Germany | collected 2015-04-21 | reverse complement strand
AAGTCATCTTATTAATGTTAAGTATATTTTTATATATGTTTAGTGTGTGTATAAACAATGAACAAATTGTGAATATCAACAAATCTTACACAAGTTATACACAAGACAAATGTGGATAATGTGGATAATGTGGATAATGTGGATTAATTCAATAATATATAATAATATTAAAACTATTGCTATAAAGAAAGTAATAAAAAGTAAATGGCCTGATAAATGATAGTGATAATCATAAGATATTAACAGGTTTTCCACAAGAAAATGAATAATATCAACAGAACTTGTGCATAATTTCAACAGAAGCATTAACTAATTGTTAAAGGAGGTTCTGTTGTGGAAAAGAAAACTGTTAATATATCTTTTATAGTTTTTATAATAGTCCTTCTAATTTGTTCCCTGTTAGGACTTTTGTACCATAGATATACTTATAAAAAAATGTTTAAAAGTGATATGACTAATGCAGAAGAAGTGAGATTATCTCCACCAACTCCTAACAATTGTCCTTAGCAGTAAAACTTCAACAGAGAAAATCTCCCATCTATCATCCCCTAGAGGACATATAGAGGTGATCGGCTATGCTAAATAAAATACTAGTAATATTATTTTCACTATTATGCTTTTCAACAGAAACAATAAAAGGTAAGCCTCTAGAAAATATTGAAGTCTTTGATATAAATCAACAGTCCATAGTAAAGCTAGCCCCTAATGATTATGAAATACAAAGGTTAGTCCATAACTATATACAAGGGATTGATGGACTTTATAGCAAGTTTAACCCAATTCCAGACAAGGGCTATGCTATAAAAATTCCATTATCTCCAGCAATAATAGCTAAAAATAAAGGAATCAAAGTACCTATAGAACAGGTAATTTTAATGTGCCCAGAAAATGATAGTCCTTTCTTAATGCTTTTAGAAGATGAAAATAAAACAAGTTGCTTTACTTTCAAGGGAAGCTCCCTACTACTTTTAGAAAACATAGACTATGAACCCTCCTCTACAATATTAGATGCTATATAAGAAAAAAGTCCACAAAGAAAATAAGAGATACTTGACTCATAGTTAAATGAAGCAAGTATCTCTTATTTATTGTACACTAAATGGTTTTTGCTGAAGAAGAAATAAGCCTATTTATTGTTTTCAATTCCTCCACAGTTAAGTAACGCCATTTTCCTATAGGTAGATCTGATAGGGTAACATTCATAATCCTAACTCTTTTTAACTTAACCACATTATAACCAAAGACTTGGCACATTCGTCTAATCTGCCTGTTTAAGCCTTGAGTTAAAATTATTCTGAAGACATTTTTGCCCTCCTGTTTAACAGTACATTCCTTAGTGATAGTTCCCAGGATTCTTACCCCTGAGGACATTCCTTTAATAAAGCTTGGAGTTATAGGCTTATCTACTGTAACCACATATTCTTTTTCGTGATTATTACCTGCCCTAAGAATTTTATTGACAACGTCCCCATCATTAGTTAGAAAGATAAGGCCTTCTGAATCCTTATCTAATCGACCTATATGAAAGATTCTTTCAGGATAATTAATGTAGTCTATTATGTTATTCTTATCCTTTGGATCAGTAGTGCAGGTGATTCCTACAGGCTTATTAAAGGCTATGTAAACAAGTTTCTTTTTCAAGGTTATCAGCTCTTTGTCAACTTTAACAGTATCTTTTGCAGAAACCTTATCTCCCTGCTGGGCTTTCATTCCGTTAATTGTCACTCGGCCTTGCTCTACAAGCTTATCTCCTTCCCTCCTAGAACAAAAGCCACTTTCACTAAGATACTTATTAATACGGGTGAATTCCCCTTTTTCCTTATGTTCAATAATTCCTTCTGTTTTTTTCAATTTCTTCACCTCAAGAAGTCTTTTTATCTTAAATTTTTGGCCTATTCCATAAAATTATACAGTTTTCATCCTATAATGTGAAGTGAAACTTATCCTTAGGATAAAAACTTGAAATAAGATCTAAAGAAGATTATAATTGATAATACCCTATAATCTAAGGAGGATACATATGGAAAAGGCTATAATATATACATCAAATTCTTGTCCTTACTGCACTGCAGCAAAGGATTATTTTAAGCAGAATAATGTTGATTTTGAAGAAAGAAATGTAGCTAAGGCTGAATATAGAAAAGAGCTGATGAATTTAGGAATATTGAGTGTACCAGTAATAAAAATTGGTGACGAACTTATCAAGGGCTTTGACCTAAAAGCTATTAATAATATTTTAGGTCTATAAGAAAGAAAAACAGAGAAGTGGAAATTTCTCTGTTTTTTTATTCGAAAGAAAGGACTGTGCCGTCGTAATTTATCACTACAGAAAGATTATTATTCTTTATATATTCTTTTGTCTTATCTATATTAAGGGAAGAATTTCGGCCACTGGATATATAGATATTCATAGGTGTAGATTCTTCCAAGTAAGAATTGTCTACAGAGTTTTCCAATATAGCAAGTAAAACCGAATCTAAGCTTTTATTAAAAGTTGAAACACTGTCCTTAACCTTATCTGACAGATCATTCATTGCTCTTACCTCAACAACTCTATTCAACTTGTTTGTTTTAATATTGAAAGAAATAGAACTAGAATCAATAACTATAAGTCCTTCCTCTTTAAAAAATAAAGAGAATGTAAAAAATAAAAGGAATAGTGTAAGGAAGATAAAAATTTTCCCAGGAGCACTATAATAGTCACGGTGCTTTTTTATTTTACCTGTGCAAAGCTCTCCAGGGGAATAATCATCATCGGTAGAAACTAGAGCAAAACTACCGTTGGAAGTAAGAATGTAGCAACCCTTAGAAAGGTTTTTCAAAACCATCCCTGCAAGTTTTTCTTCTTTATTATTCAAATTGGTAACTTCTTTTACTTCACTTTTTTCATTAACAAAGGTATCCATTGTCTTAATGTTAAGGAATGAGGATAAATTACTATAATTATTACTAAATATTATAAATAAAGTTATTATGTAATCAGACCAGCGCTCAAAAAATTTCTGGGGCTTACCGCTAATAGAACAGAGTTCCTTATAGGGAAGGGAATGACGGACCTTTATCCAATTACTAAACTTCTCATTTTCTGTGCATATTATAGCGATATTAAGCAATTCATCTTTTATAATAGGTCGTGGGTCTGATTTTGCCAGGCTTTTAAAGCTAATGTTATATATATATAATTCCTTTTGCAAGAGAGAGATTTCTTTTTTGTAGGATTGTAAGGTGGCTACATCATATAATGGAGTTTTATTGTCATGGCTAAACTTGTATCTGCTTTTCTGCATTATATATTCTATCTTCAAGATAAAAACCTCCTCTGAAACGAAAGCTAGTAATTATTTCTATCTTTAGTATTCTCTATCTTTTATTATTTTCCTTCTCATCCTTCTTAGTATTCTTTTTATTGTTACTAGGTTTGTTAGCCTTGCCTTTTCTTTTACCTACCTTCTTTATAATAACAAATTTACTTCTAAGAGTACAGACAGATGAAGTTGAGTCTTATTAAAATCTTGTAGAAGAAGGAAATTTTATAGGGCCTATAGAATAATACTTATCATTGACATGTTTTTATCTTTTTGATAAACATATTTTTTATAGAAGCACTGTAGATGATCTTATAATAATTAAAACCGATGGCAGTGGCAAGGCAGTAATTAAAAGCTCTGAGCATTGATTATAAATGCTCAGAGCTCTTTTATCTTAGAATTAAATTATAAAATCTAGGATATACTCAGTGTTAAATTTTTTATATTGATTTACTAAGTCTTCTAAGGTTATGGAATCCACCACGTTATTTATGGCCTTAGTAACTTCATCCCAGACTGTTACTCTAATACAATCCTCGATGGTTTTTTGTAAATTAGAGTTTTCCTTATCATCGTTGCTTATATTAAGTTCCCCTTCTAAGATTCTTAGAACATCACCTACTGTTATAGCTGATGGTTTTTTTGAAAGGCAGTAACCTCCTTGAGAACCTCTTACACTTTTCACTAGGCCTGCTTTTCTTAGGGTGGAGAAGACTTGTTCCAAATAATTTTCTGATATATTTTGCCTTTCTGCAATCTGCTTCAGTGGTATATAGTCACCGTTGGAATTTAAGGCTATGTCAACCATGGCTCTTAGTCCATAGCGGCCTTTTGTAGAGATTTTCATACCATAATCACCTTCTGTAATCAAATAATTAATATATAGTATTCCAATTTGTTATATAAGATAATACTACTATATTAGTATTTTTAAGTCAACCTGTTGGAGAGCTGCTGCTAGTGACAATGTCCCAAAAATTAAGAAAGTATTAACACTGGTAAGAAATGTATTATTCTTATGAAATTCCTGTTATAATAAAAAACAAATTAAAATATACTTAAATTAGATTTCTATTAAATAAGCTGCGGAGATTGGTGAAAACGGTTGCGCAATAGATAATTTATTACTGTTATTTAACATGGAATGTACTAATTTTTTGGGAGGGGGGAAAATTATAAATTTGGTGCATTTCTATGTGAAATTATTATATAAGGAGAGGTATAATTGAAAAAAAAGAAATTACCTAAACTTCTGGCCATAGCACTGTTTTTGTGCGTGGCAATAGCACCATTATGGCAACTGCTGCCCACTTCTAGTAATGAACCAACTCCTGTTTATGCAGCAAATAATAACTACAATCTACCGGAGAAAGCTGAAGAAGGCCTAATGCTTCACTGTTACCTATGGCGATTTACTGATATTAAAAACTCCTTGCCAAGTATAGCTGAAGCTGGCTATAATTCCATTCAGGTTTCACCAGTACAAGGAACAAAGGCAAATACTGGAGAATGGTGGTTGATGTATCAACCTACAAACCTAGCAATAGGTAATAGTCAATTAGGGACTGAAGCAGAATTTAAGGCTCTATGTGCAGAAGCTAAAAAGTATGGAATTAAAATTATAGTTGATGTAGTTTTAAACCATATGGCAGAAGGTAACTCTCCAGGAACTTGGTCAGATAATGTAGATCCTATCTTCAAACGTTCAGAACTTTACCATAATCAAGGGACTATAGGAAACTATCAGGATAGAAAACAGGTAACTCAGCAGGATATGGGGGGACTTCCTGACTTAGCAACTCAGAGAACTGATATCCAAGATATGCATATTGAATTCCTTAATAAACTTGTAGATGCCGGTGCTGCTGGCTTCCGTTTTGATGCTGCTAAGCATATTGAAACCAATAAAGGTGAAGATGCAGGACAAAGTTGGGCAGGAAACTATTGGGACAGAGTCCTAGGAGGCATAAAAAACAAGGATAGCTTATATATCTTTGGAGAGGTGCTACCGGACAAGGGAGATAACGACCAAGCCTATGTAACATATTTTGATATAACTGCCCATGGATACGGCGGACAACTAAGATCTGCTGTAACTTCTAAAAACTTAAGAGATCTAGGAACCATAAGACATTATGACAGCATATTAAATCCAACTAAGTCTTTCTGTTATGTAGAAAATCATGATGATTATGAAAGTAATGTTTCTAGAAGTCTTGGACTTTGGGAAAGGCAGATGGCCTACTCCATAATAGCAGCTAGGGCAAATATAACTACAAGATATTTTGCAAGACCTAATGAAAATAATTGGAATCAGCCAGATATAGTTGCAGTTAATAAGTTCCATAATGCTATGGTTGGAGAAAACGAATACCTTAGATGGCCAAGGAACGAAACTATGATTATAGAACGTGGAACTAAGGGAATGGTTATTGTTAATGTAGGTGGAGATACTTATATAGATTCTCCAACAAATTTAGCTAATGGCTCCTATACCAATAAAGCTAGTGCTAACTGCAGCTTAAATGTTTCCAATGGTAGAATTACAGGTAACATACCTGGGGGTAAGGTTATAGTTCTTTATGAAGCTGATGATGACATTGATCTACCAATTGATAATGAAACTGTGAAATACAGCCCTGCCAAGCCTAAAGCTGGTGAAAGTATTACCATAACCTACAATAGTTCAGCTAGAGTTCTTCAAGGCTCATCAAAGGTTACAGTCCATTGGGGTTATGACGGCTGGAAAGGGGTAACGGATACTGCCATGACTTCAAAGGGCAATAACATATGGGAAGTTACCTTGACAGTACCATCAGCTGCCAGCAGTAAATTAGATCTTGTCTTTACTAACGGCAGCCAATGGGATAACAACAATAATCAAGATTGGAGCATAAGCTTCTAAGATATTTTTATAAAGAAAAAGGACGCCGTATGAAAAATATACGGCGTCTTCTTAATCAAGGTCATAAGGAGTTTCCTGATAAACATAATAGTTTAGCCAGTTAGTAAATAGTAAATTCCCGTGACCTCTCCAACGGACTACAGGAGACTTGCTAGGATCATCATCTGGAAAGTAGTTCTTAGGCACAGAGATCTTTAGCCCCTTAGCTATGTCCCTCTGGTATTCTAATTTTAATGAATCGGCATCGTACTCAGAATGGCCCATAACAAAAACTTGCCTTCCATCCTCTGTAATAACAATGTGTACCCCACATTCATCTGATTCTGCTAATATCCGTAAACCCTCTACCTTTTCAATATCTTCCTTTCTCACTTCTGAATGTCTAGAGTGAGGAACAAAGAAAGTATCATCAAAGCCCCTTAGAATCTTTTCCTTTTTATAGTTTAGCTTATGGGTAAATACACCAAACATTTTTTCAGCTAGGGGATACTTTGGTATTTCGTAATGATAATATAAGCCTGCCTGAGCAGCCCAGCATATATGAAGAGTGGAAGTTACGTTAGTTTTACTCCACTCCATAATTTCAGTCAACTCTTCCCAGTAATCTACATTTTCAAAGGGCATATGCTCCACTGGAGCTCCAGTAATGATAAGTCCATCAAATTTCTTGTGTTTTATATGGCTAAAGGAACTGTAAAAGTTTTTTAGATGTTCCTTAGGTGTATGTTTAGATTCATAAGATTCCTGGTAAAGTAAGGTTATTTCTATTTGCAGGGGACTGTTACTCAAAAGCCTTAGCAGTTGATTTTCCGCAGTAACCTTTATAGGCATAAGATTTAAAATAGCTATACGTAAAGGCCTTATATCTTGATGAAAGGCTCTATCTTCATCCATAACAAATATATTTTCATTATTTAATACCTCTCTTGCAGGTAAACCATTCGGTATTCTTATAGGCATATGTAAGCACCTCCTACCCTTTAGGGATTCTTCTAATAATAAATTTAGTATCCTACTAATATTAGTGCAAAAAAATAAAAAACCTCCTTTCGATAGAAGAGGCTTTTAAATTCACTTCTATCTTTCAGCTAATCGCTGCTGGATTTAGCACCTTGAAATACAGGTTGCCGGGTTTCACAGGGCCATTCCCTCCACCACTCTTGATAGATAAATTATTCAGTTTAATATGTATAATACATTAATAAGAAGAACTTGTCAATAATAAATCAACTCCTAAGATTCTAGCTCAGTCTTATAAAGAGAAATAAGGTCGAAAAAAGCTAGTTAAAAATACTAGGAAAATATTGTAAAATATTCTGTTTGATGGTAAAATTATCATATACCAAACTTAAGTTTTGTAAATAGATATATTAAAGTTCACATATAACGCTATTTTTTTCAAAGCAGGGGGGATACATATGACAAGACGGTATTACATTATATTTTTTGTGATATCTCTTATTATAGCCATAGCCACTACTTCTATGAAGTTGTCAAAAAATAAAATTGCCACTGCAGCAGGTGGAACTTATAATGCGAAAAATTTAGACCAATTAATAAGTGATTCACCTTTGATTATTATAGGCAATGTAGTGGAAGAAAAAGAGACAATAAAAGAGGATAGTGTCCGCTATAAAGTTTCTAATGTTAAAGTTGTAGAAATTTTGAAGGGTAATATCCTGTTAAGTAGCGACTATATAAGTCTTATGCAGATGGGTATAGCCCAGGATCCCGCTGTTGAAAAAGGGGAAAAAGTACTACTTTTTTTACAAAAGTATCAAGGAAAAAGTTATTACGATGGCTATGTATGTGTAGGTCTAGGACAAGGTTATTATACTATAAAAAATAAGAAAGTAGTACCTTCCTCGTCCTTATCTTATTCCTTAAAGAAAAGTATAGAAGAACAAGATGATATCTTTGAATATATAAAGTTGCAGGCGGCAATATCATTAGAGTAAGGGAAAAATACAGTAGATCTGATATTATGTCAGTATTTTATTTAGGTTATCACAAAGAGGGGTAAATAATCTTTTGTGATAACCTTTACTTTTTTGCCTTAAATTTAAAATATTATTGACAAATTTTATAAAGGTGTATATAATAATAGTATAGAAAACATAGTAAACCAATAGGAATTCTACATAAATTAATATTATTAATAGGAGGAAGACAATGACTAAGATAGCAAGAAATCTAACTGAATTAATAGGAAATACACCTTTACTAGAATTACAATCATATAGCCAGAAGAACAATTTGCAGGCATCTATTGTAGCAAAATTAGAATATTTCAACCCTATGGGTTCTGTTAAAGACAGAATAGCCCATGCAATGATTACTGATGCTGAGGAAAAGGGAATTTTAAAAGAAGGTTCAGTAATAATTGAACCAACAAGCGGAAATACCGGAATAGGATTAGCCTTTGTATCTGCTGTAAAAGGATACAGACTAATATTAACTATGCCTGAAACAATGAGCATAGAAAGAAGAAAACTATTAAAGGCTTTAGGAGCAGAATTAGTTTTAACTCCTGGTACAGAAGGTATGGTAGGAGCTATCAACAAGGCAAAGGAACTTTCAGAGTCTATTCCTAACTCCTATATACCACAACAATTTGCTAATGCTGCCAATCCAGCTGTTCACAAAAAGACTACTGCCCAGGAAATATTGAGAGACACTGACGGAAAGGTTGATATTTTTGTAGCTGGAGTAGGTACAGGTGGTACTGTTACTGGTGTTGGAGAAGTATTAAAGAATGCAAATCCAAATGTTAAAATCGTAGCAGTAGAACCTTATGATTCCCCAGTTCTTTCTGGAGGAAAAGCAGGTCCTCATAAAATACAAGGAATTGGTGCAGGTTTTGTGCCAGATATATATAATTCTAAAGTAATAGATGAAGTAATAAAGGTTAAAAACGAAGAAGCCTTCGAAGCTTCAAGAGCTGTTGCCAAAGCTGAAGGTCTTCTAGTAGGTATATCCTCTGGAGCAGCACTACAAGCAGCAACTGAATTAGCTAAGAGAGAAGAAAACAAGGGCAAAACTATAGTAGTCCTATTACCGGACACTGGTGAAAGATATCTGTCCACTGTTTTATTTGATGAATAATAAGATTTATATAGCTTTGTTTTAAAAAAGTGTTTATGGATAAGAAACTTTATCCGTAAACACTTTTTTTAAAAGCCTGTTGCTGAAAAGGCATTATTTGATATAATAAGTTAGATAATATAATAGGAAGTGGTTTTATGCAGGTGTATTTTGATAACGGCGCTACCACACAGCCCTTTGATAAGGTAGTGGATATTGTGGCCCAAACAATGAAGAATAATTTTGGTAATCCTTCTTCCGCTCATGGTTTAGGTCTTCAGGCAGAAAAAGCACTTAATGAAGCCAGGGAAAAGGCGGCAAAAACTATTAACTGTAGCCGAGAGGAAATAATATTTACTTCCGGCGGCAGTGAAAGTAATAACTTTTTAGTAAAAGGCTTTACTGGACCAGGAGCTCACATTATAACTAGCCAAATCGAACATCCAAGTATCCTAAATACCTTTAAGGATTTAGAGGCTATGGGAGCCAAGGCTAGCTACTTAAAGGTGGATCAATATGGACGTATATCCCTGAAAGAGCTAGAAGATAGTATAAACAGTCACACTAGACTAGTGAGCATTATGCATGTTAACAATGAAATAGGAGTTATTCAGGATATAGAAGCTATAGGAGCCTTAATAAAAGAAAAAAGCCCCAGGGTCAAGTTTCATGTAGATGCTGTTCAAAGTTATGGAAAGCTTAAAATAGATGTGAAAAAGGCAAAAATAGATTTGCTATCTGTCAGTGGACATAAAATCCACGGTCCTAGGGGAGTGGGCTTTTCCTATGTAAAAAAAGGTTTTTATCCTAAGGCTTTAATTAGTGGTGGTGGGCAGGAGAGAAACTTTAGATCTGGTACGGAAAACCTGCCTGGTCTTGTAGGCCTAGTAACTGCCGCGGAAATCATGTACACTAAGGCTGAAGATAATTACTCAAAGGTAAAAGAGCTAAAAGAATATTTTATAGAAGAACTTACAAAACTAAAAGACATAAGGATAAACAGTCCCAGTGAGGGTTATTTCAGCCCTTATATCTTGAGTGTTTCCTTCCTAGGTGTAAGAGGTGAGGTCCTTCTCCACCTTTTAGAGGAAAAAGGAATCTATGTATCCACTGGCTCTGCTTGTTCTGCCAATAATAATGCTGACAGCCATGTCCTAAAAGCTATAGGCTTGAGCACTGCAGAAACAAAGGGAACTATAAGATTTAGCTTTAGTGAATTTAACACTAAGGAAGAAGTGGATTACACCATGGAAGTACTAGAAAAAAGTTTGAAATTTTTAAGGAGAAAATAATATGAGAAAACTTTTACTTATAAAATATGCATCGGAAATATTTTTAAAAGGATTAAATAGAGGCAGCTTTGAAAATAAACTAAGAAGCAATATAGCAGCGGTACTAAAAGGCTGCAAATTTGAATTTACAACTGACCAAGGCAGATGGTTTATTTACAGCGAAGATTTAGATGAGGTAATGTCAAAGGTTAGAAAGGTCTTTGGTGTTGCTGAAGTTTGCATAGTTACAGAAGTAGAACCTAGCTTAGAGGCTATTGGTGCTCAAGCTGTTAAGGAAGCTGAAGAATTTGGAGAATGCACCTTTAAGGTTGTAAGCAATCGAGCTAACAAAAGCTTTCCTTTAAATTCTATGGAGCTTAGCCGAGAAGTTGGCGCTGAAGTTTTAAGGAATGTTAAGGGATTAAAGGTAGATGTACATAAACCTGAAAGAGTAATAAATGTAGAAGTAAGGGAAAGAGCCTATGTATACTCTAAGAGGATAAAAGCTGTAGGGGGACTACCTTACGGAACTAACGGCAGTACTGTGCTTATGCTATCTGGTGGTATAGATTCCCCAGTAGCTGGCTACTTGATGGCGAGAAGAGGGGTAGCCTTAAGTGCCCTATACTTCCACAGCCATCCTTATACTAGCGAAAGAGCTAAGGAGAAGGTTAAGGACCTGGCTAGAATACTAAAGGCCTACACTGGTAAGCTTACCCTTTACGTGGCACCTTTCACCGATATCCAAATGGCCATACTAGACAAATGTCCAGAAAATGAGCTAACTATAATAATGAGAAGATTTATGATGAGGCTAGCCTGCAGAGTGGCAGAAAAGTATAATGTAAACTCTGTAACAACCGGTGAAAGCATAGGCCAAGTAGCTAGTCAAACCATGGAAGGACTAGTAGTTAGCACCGACGTAGCAGATAGACCAGTATTCAGACCTCTAGTAGCCATGGACAAAACAGATATTATGGATATAGCCAGGGAAATAGGCAGCTACGAAACCTCAATACTACCTTACGAGGACTGTTGCACTATATTCGTACCAAAACATCCAAAAACAAAACCAAGAGTAGACATAATAAGAAAATCAGAAAGTGTACTAGACATAGATAGACTAGTTGATGAAGCAATGGATAAGCTAGAAATCTACGAAGATCTCTAAAGACTTGACCCTATTGCCATTATAAAAGGCTGAGCCATTAGCAATTTATTGCTAATAACTCAGCCTTAATCTCTAATCTCTAACCTCTAACTTCCAACTTCTATCCTCTATCTTCTGTCCTTCGCTATTTTAACAGCCGCCTGATGCTGGGGATCTGTCTTTCCATCTTTATGGCGAGTGCTATTAAGGAAATGTATATCAAAGTGACCATCCATACCATTGTTCTTTACCACATCTAAGTTGGAACCAGCTCCATAGTTTTCAGACCTATTCTTAACATAGGCATAGGCTGCTGCTGAGTCAATGCCTGCATGAGGCATAGCGCTCATAGAGGCTGCTAATATTCTGCCATTGATATATATATGTATTGGCCTTCTTTCCCAACTAAAACCGCCCCATATACTTTTAATGATTTTTGTATCTTCTAAAGTAAGAGCCTCAGTATCTGCATGGTTATCCCCCATGGTTCTTTTTACTTTAAAGGTTTTACCAGTATAAAGGTCCTTAACGGTAGCAGTTGCCCCTTTAGGAAAGGCAGTTCGCCCTGATTTCCACCAATCTAAAAGTTCAACTTCTTTCTTAGAACTAGCTTTTATATTGTCATCTGACACTGGCTTTTCAGCTTTCTCAGTACTACTAGAATTTTCTTTATAAGTGTTAGGATTTATACCACCTCTAGAAAAAGTAGTAGGCCTTTCTTCAGGAGCTTCATCTTTATCTGCTGCAGCAAAAGTTTTAAGATTTTCCTGGCCTAAAGCATCGGTAACAGTAGAATTTGCTAAAGCTTCATTGCTAGATTTAGCAGCAAATAGGGAATTGTCAGAACTAAGATCCTCTTGCTTTTCTAAAGGCTCTTCAAGAGAATTCAGGGGAGCTTGTACAATGTTTCTGGAATCAGCTCCTATCATTCCAACAGCAACAGTGGAAGATAAGATAAATAATGAACTGATGGTAACTGATACAAGTTTACTTATATTTTTTTTCACTTTTACACCTCTTTTTTATGCCGACGAAGTTAGTTGACGGGTTCAGGAAAGAGAACCTTACCTTAATGGATTCACCCCAAAATAATATTCCTCCGCTGTCTAAGTATGACATTAGGCAATTTATAGCTTGTACACCCTATCAAATCCATAAGGCTTTCCAAGACACCTGTACATTATAACAAATTTTTTCTCATAACCAAGAGGTAATTTGTGCCGGTGGATAATTTTGCAAAATAAAAGCCTTGCGCCAGAACATTTGTTTGAGTATAATTGGAATGTATAGACAGAGAAAAAGTGTAGGAGGAGTTTTGGTGAAGACTAATAATGAGAGGATTATATTTCATGTAGATGTCAATTCTGCTTTTTTATCCTGGAGCGCTGTAGATGCAATCCAGCGCGGCAGTTCCTTGGATATTAGGGAAATACCTTCTGCAGTAGGGGGGGATGTAGAAAGTCGCCATGGTATAATTTTAGCAAAGTCCATTCCTGCAAAAAAATATAAGATACAAACGGGAGAACCAATATTTAGCGCTAAAGAAAAATGTCCACAGCTATTTTTAGTGCCACCTAACTATGACCTATATGTCCGATGCAATGATGCTATGGTAAATATATTAAGGGAGTATACTCCTTTAGTAGAAAGATACTCTATAGATGAATGTTTCCTAGATATGACTACAGTAAAGGGCATATATAAGGATCCAGTGGAAACAGCTTTTAAATTAAAGGAAAGAATTAAAAGGGAACTAGGTTTTACAGTAAACATAGGTGTATCAAACAATAAGCTCTTAGCAAAAATGGGGTCAGAGCTTAAAAAGCCAGACCGATTACATACCTTATTTCCTAATGAAATAAAGGATAAACTTTGGCCCCTGCCAGTAAGTGAACTCTTTATGGTAGGAAGGGCTACAAGCCCCAAGCTTAATGCCATGAATATATACACCATAGGAGATTTAGCTAATTATAATCTAGATATAATTAGAAGGAAATTTAAAAGCTATGGTGTAATGATATGGAACTATGCTAATGGCATAGACTCTTCTCCAGTTATAGACAATAAGTCTATAGAAGTAAAAAGTATAGGCAACTCTACTACCATTCCCTTTGATGTAGAGGATAGGACCACTGCCCATATGGTTCTCTTATCCTTAGCAGAAACTGTAGGAATGAGATTAAGACATTCAGAAAACCTCTGCCAGCTTGTATATGTACGCTATAGAAACAACCTCTTTATGGGTAGCGCTAAGCAGAGAAAACTAAAATATAAAACTGATTGCACAGACCATATAAACAAAGAAGCTTGTGCTCTTTTTGATGAAATATGGGATGGAAGCCCCATAAGACAATTAGGGATTTCAGTATCCCAGTTATCTACAGCCTACATAAATCAAGTGTCATTTTTCGATGAAAGGAATATGGAAAAAAAGCAGAGATTAGATAAGACTATAGACAAGATAAGAATGAAGTATGGACTAAATTCCTTAGTTAGATCTGTCTTTCTAACTTCTGGTTTGAAACCCTTAAATGGAGGGTCCCCCTTAGAAAAGGGAGAGGAAAGGACTACTATATTCTAGGAGATCTAGTCTTGGTGATGTATTTTTATGGATAAATTTCTGCCCGTTATAATTTACCTCTATTGATATTCTGCCTTGATATGATATTATAAAGTAAAAAGATTATGAAATAATAATTATACTCTATAAGCCAATTAGGGAGGAAAAAATGACGGATTTTAAAGGAATAGAGCTGGGAGATCAAGAACTTTTTAATAAATTTCTTGATAAATATACTTTCAAAACCTATGAATATGCTTTTTCTACGCTATATTTATGGAGAGAAATGTGTAAAACTAGCTTGGCAGTAATAAGCGATGCCCTTATAATAAGAAAGGAAGAGAAAAATAAGGGACAATATTTTATGGCACCAATAAAGGCGGAAAATCATAGACTAAAGGATATTGTGCAGCAGCTGCTAGAAATTAAAAATAAAAACACTAATATGCCTTTTCTTTTTAGGGATGTAGAAGAAGACTTCTTATCTGAGCTGCAAAGTTTATTTGGAGATAAGCTAGAATTTGAAGAAGACCTTAATAATTTTGATTATATATATAGCACAAAGGAGCTCATAGAGCTTTCAGGAAGAAGGTTTCACGGTAAAAAGAATCACTTCAATAGCTTTATAAGAAACTACCATTATGAAATAAAAGATATAAAAGAAGGAAATATAGGACAGGAATGTATTTTCTTCGCAGAACAGTGGCTGAAAAACAGGTCCAAGGTTAGTAGTCAATTAAAATATGAACTTAAAGTTATAGAAGATATGATTACTAATATTAACAAGTTAAACCTTGAAGGGATGGCAGTAAAGGTTAATAATGAAATAGCAGCCTTCACCCTAGGAGAAAAGCTTAATGATCATATGGCGGTAATACATATTGAAAAGGGTAATAGTGCCTATAAAGGTGTTTATGCCTTTATAAATAAGATCTTTTTAACTAATTACTTCTATGATGTCACCACTGTAAATCGACAGGAGGACTTAGGCTTAAAAGGATTGAGAAAGGCTAAAAAGTCTTACAATCCTATAAGGTTAGAGAAAAAATTTAATGTTAATATAAATATATAAAATGAGGGAGAAGAAATGAGAAAGTTACTACAAGGAAATAAGGTTAAAATAACAGCCTTAAGAGAAGGAGAAGAAAAACTTTTACAGCAGTGGTTTGATGACATTAAATTTATGAGAAACTATGAAGTGGAGGCTGCTATTCCACGGGGGGCAAGAGGTGTTAAAGACACCATGGACTACTATAACAACAGCAATGAAAGGCTTATTATGGGTCTTAGGCTTGTGGAAGATGATAGGCTAATAGGCATCTGTGGTTTCGATAATATTATTTGGACAAATGCCACTACATTTCTCTTCATAGGCATAGGAGACGAAGAATGCAGAAATAAGGGACTTGGTAAAGAAGCATTAAATCTTCTTATAGACTATGGTTTTAATGAAATGAATTTTTATAAGTTACAGCTTCATGTCATCGAATATAACAAGGCTGCCATTAAGCTCTATGAAAGCTTAGGCTTTGTTAGAGAAGGTTTGTATAGAGGGTACATTTACAGAGATGGTAGAAGATATCATATGTATTTGTATGGATTATTTAAAAATGAATGGAATAGAAACAAGTAATTATACAGCTTATTGTATAATTTTTAATTCCATAAGCCATTTCTTTATGTTAAAATAATAGTATATATTTTTTTGGGGTACTAAAAAAATGGGGGGGAACAACAATTGGACTTTAATTCTTATCTTGACAAAATAACAAACCTTGCAAATACAGCAAAAGAAAGTAGCATAATAGACCAGGAATATTACAATATATACGATGTAAAAAGAGGCCTAAGAAACAACAATGGTACCGGAGTCCTAGTAGGACTAACAAAAATCGGTGAAGTATGGGGTTACCATGTTGAAGATGGTAAGAAGATTCCTGTAGATGGAAAGCTTTATTACAGAGGTATAGACGTAGAGGAGATTGTAGATGGTTTCCAAGAAGACCATCGTTTTGGTTTTGAAGAGGTATGTTTCTTACTTCTGTTTGGGGTACTTCCTAGCAGTGAAGACTTAAAAAACTTTAAAGAACTTATAGCGGAAGTAAGAGAATTGCCCTATGGCTTTGTTGAGGACATGATTTTAAAAGCTCCTAGCAAAGATATTATGAATAAATTAATGAGAAGTATTCTTGTAGCTTACTCTTATGATAAAGATCCAGACGATACTTCTGTAAAAAATGTTTTGAGACAAAGCATTGAACTTACAGCAAGGGTGCCTAGTATGGTAGCCTACGGTTACCAATCCAAATCTCATTATTATGATCATAACAGCCTATATATACATGCTCCACAACCAGAATTAAGCATTGCAGAAAATATTCTATATATGATAAGACCAGACAATGTATACACTGCAAAGGAAGCAGAGCTCTTAGACCTGGCTATGGTACTCCATGCAGAACACGGTGGAGGTAACAATTCCGCCTTTGCAACTCACGTAGTTACTTCTACTGGCACAGACACCTATTCTGCCATAGCAGCAGCAGTAGGTTCCTTAAAGGGTCCAAAACACGGTGGAGCCAACATTAAGGTAATGCAAATGATGGACTATATAAAAGGTAACTTAAAGAATTGGGAAGATACCAATGGCATAAAAGATATACTAGAAAAAATACTAAAAAAAGAAGCCTTTGACGGCAGTGGCCTCATATATGGAATGGGACACGCCATTTACACCAAATCAGACCCAAGGGCTCAAATGCTAAGAGAAAAAGCAAAAGAACTTGCTATAGAAAAGCAACGAATAGAGGAATACAATTTATATAGAAATATAGAAAAAATATCTGTACAAATCTTCCAAGAACAAAGAAATCGGGTTATTACAGCTAATGTAGACTTTTACTCTGGCTTTGTCTATGATATGCTAAACATCCCAAGTGAGCTCTACACTCCAATCTTTGCAGTAGCTAGAATTCCAGGCTGGTGTGCTCACAGAATTGAGCAACTGGTAAGCGAACCTAAAATTATTCGACCTGCCTATAAAAGTGTTAGTACTAAAGCTCAATATGTACCTATAGAAAAGAGAGAAAGAGTTTTTTAGTAAAATAAAAAATCAAAATAAGTTTAAAGAAGTGCTAATGGATTAAGACAATAACTTATCTATTAGCATTTTTTTATTATCAAAAAAGATTTTTCAAAAACCGTAACATATATCACAGATTTAATTAGTCTTATAAATTAGAATAAATACTGTAGTTAAGGACATAGAGTCTATTTAAAAGGACAAAGAACAAAGGAAAGCAAATAATTAATTAATATATAAGGAGAGATAGAAATATGTGTGGAACAACAAATAAAAATGCAAACCCAATGTTCTGCTATCAGTGCGAACAGACACCAGCAGCAGGATGTACTAAATTTGGTGTATGTGGAAAGAACCCTGACATAGCAAGCTTACAGGATATAATGATATTTGGACTTAAAGGGGTAGCTGCTTATGCTACTCATGCTAGAGAACTTGGACTTCACAGCGAAGAAGTAGATGCTATAACTCATGAAGCTTTATATACTACATTAACAAACTCAAACTTTAGCCTTGAAGAAAATATCAATATGGCTTTAAAAGTAGGTACTGCTACAGTTAAAATTATGGAAGTACTTGATGGAGCTCACACTTTAAGATATGGTACACCAACACCAATAAAAGTTTCCCAAGACAAAATTGAAGGACACAGCATTCTAGTAACTGGACATAACCTATTAGCTCTTTATGAATTATTAAAGCAAACTGAAGGTAAGGGAATCAATATTTACACCCACTCAGAAATGCTTCCAGCTCATGGATACCCAGAGCTTAAGAAATTCTCTCACTTAAAGGGTAACGTAGGTAAGGCTTGGTACGATCAGAGAAAGCTTTTTGAAGAGTTCCCAGGTGCTATTTTAGGAACAACTAACTGCCTAATGCCAATAACTACAGGAAACTATGGAGATAGATTCTGGACTTATGGTACTGCTGGACTTGACGGAGTTCCAAAGATTAAGAACGATGACTTCTCACCAATAATAAACAGAGCTTTAGAATTACCTGCTGTAAATATCGAATCAGACAAGACTGTAATAACAGGCTACCATCACAGCACAGTTTTAAACATTGCTCCTGAAATTATAGAGGCTGTTAAAGAAGGAAAGATCAAGAGATTTTTCGTTATAGCTGGTTGTGACGCTCCTACTAAGGGAAGAGATTACTATAGAGAATTAGCTACAACTTTACCAAAGGACTGTGTACTATTAACAACTTCTTGCGGTAAGTTTAGATTTAATGACGTAGACTATGGAACAGTACCAGGAACTGATATTCCAAGATACATTGACCTTGGACAATGTAACAACTCTGGTTCCGCAGTTAAGATAGCTCTAGCCTTAGCTGAAGCTTTCCAATGTTCAGTAAATGAATTACCATTAAGCATAGTATTATCATGGTTTGAACAGAAGGCTGTTGCAATCCTTCTAGGATTATTAAGCCTTGGAGTTACAAACATTCATATAGGACCAAGCGCTCCAAAGTTCATCAGCCCAGGAGTATTAAATGTACTTCAAAATACCTTCAACTTACAGTTAATTAGCGGAGATCCAAAAGCTGACTTAGCTAAGTTCTTAGGTGAATAATTAATAAAAAAACATCCATCATAATGATGGGTGTTTTTTTGTACAAAAATTTAGGGAAGAGAAAATTCTTTAAGCTTCTTGACGTTGATGTTTCTATGTGTTACTATAAGAACAAGGATATGTAGTTATCGAAACTAGATGAATAAACATGAGCAACTCATGAGAAAATATAGATATAAAAAGTATATTAAGGAGGTTTAAAGTGTGAAAATTAAGGATTATTACAATTTTGTAGTTTACGGCGACTCCATTTCCAAAGGAGTAGTTTATGACGAAGTAAAGGAAAGATATGTAGTTTTGAAAGAAAACTTCGTCAATCTAGTAGGGAACAATCTAAAGGCTGCCATTCACAATAGAGGAAAGTTCGGAAATAACATTATAAGAGGCCAGGAAAAGTTAGAAAAAGACGTTTTAAAAAGGGACCCTGATATTCTCCTAATAGAATTTGGTGGTAATGACTGTGATTATGATTGGCAAGCTATTGCTAATAACCCTGAAGGAGAATTTTCACCTAAGACAGATCTTGAGCTTTTTTCTAAAACTTTAAATAATATTATTGATTATTGTAGAAAGCTTAATATACTTCCTATGCTAATGACCTTGCCTCCTTTAGATTCTAAACGGTATTTCAAATGGGTAAGTAAAAAGGATAGAAAAGCAGAAAAAAATATTTTAAAGTGGCTGGGAGATGTGAATAGAATCTACTATTGGCAGGAACAATATAGCAAGAAGGTAGCAGAAGTGGCAAAAGAAAATGACGTAGAACTTATTGATGTAAGAGAGGCTTTTCTAAAGGAAAAGGAGTATAGCAAATTTTTATGCATTGATGGTATACATCCAAACAAGGAAGGACATAAGCTAATAGCCAAGAAGGTTATGGATTATTTTAACAATAATTTAAACTACATTTTAAGATAAATTATATGTAGACCTTAAAATATTAATTATAAGAAATGCACCTATAAATAGGTGCATTTTTTCAAAAAACGTCGAAAGATTTTTATAACAAAATGGATTTTACCCTTAAAAAATTTGTAGAAATAGTATATAATATATCTGGGAATGTATTTTGTTGAAAAATATTGTAATGTGATTTTGTAGTATTATTATTACCTGTACGGAGGTGGGGACATGAATATAGATGCAGCTATAAAGAAAATAGTTATAGGCAAGCCATTTGGTTTGACTATGGTTAAGGGCGCACAGCGTTCAGGTAAGACTATAACTGCGGCTTACAGAGCCTTATATTTGAAGAGTAGCTATTGCTTGTATGAAGATGAAAAGGTTTTAGTTGTTGCAAGTAAGAAGGAGGATCTCACCTTACTTAAAGACCTTTATGAAAGTGCAAAAAATCAATTTGAATATGACTATAGAACATTATTCTCTTTATTGAGTGAAGAAAAGGTGGACTTTTTTACTATAGAAGATTTAGTAGATAAATTTTATTTAGAATACATAAATCACTGCAAGGTTAAGCCTTTCCTTATAAAGGAAGAGGAACAGAAATCTATTTTAAGGGAATGTGTAGAAGAAATTAAGTCTCAATATAAAAGAGTTAAGTTTATCAAGGAAGGCAATGTAGCTTTTATTGCCGATGAAATAAACTGGATAAAGGCCTGTGATTTTAACAATAAAGGATACATGATGGCAGATCGTTTTGGAAGAAATAGAAAAAAAGGATTCCCAGCTAGATTAAATAAGAATTCAAGCTCTAGAGAGGCTATTTGCAATATTATGGACCTTTATCAGACTAAAATGAAGGATAGAAATCTTATTGATTCTTTAGATAAGGAAAAATTAGCCTTACAGGCTATATTAAAGTCTAGTGCTAAAGGTTACACCCATATGGTTGTAGATGATGCTCATAGGTTAAGCAAACTTCATATTAATATATTAATGGCCCTAAATACTAAAAGAGCATATTCCAGCATGATGCTTATGGTGGATCACAAGGCTGCACCTATTGATGGAGCTTGGATTGTAAAGGGCAGAAGGCAAAAGGATTTAGGCTTTGAGGTAAATATGAGATGTTCCTATTTAAGAAAGGAACTAGGACCCTTGATTTCTAAGAATCTTAAAGTAGAAGAGAAAAAGGAAGAGCAGAAGTTTTCTTTAGAAAAATACCGTTTTGTAGACATTAGACGTAGGCAAGTTTTTGAATTTCAAGTTGATACAGCCAACTATAACGAATTTATTTTATTACAGGATGACAAGGAGCTAGCCTGCCAGAAGGATGAATTGAAAGCTATACCTGTTTACAGCAATATCGCTGCAGGAGATCCAATAGCTATAAATCCTGAAGTGGAAGGTATCTTTAATATACCTCATTATTGGATAAGGGGCATGAAAGACTGTTTTATTCTTAAGGTAAAAGGTGACAGTATGATTGGTGCTGCTATCGAAGATGGAGATTTTGTTGTTATCAGAAAGCAGGGCGCAGCAAATAATAAGGATATTATAGCTGTAGACCTTGAGGGTAGAGCTACCCTAAAGAGATTAAGTATAGATAAAAACGATATAATACTTATACCTGAAAATGATAAGTATTCACCTATCTCATTAAAAAACCGTGAGGCCTTAGTTTTAGGCGTTGTAATAGGTGTAATCAAGTATGCAGCTTAAATTAATGGAAGGTCATATGAAAAGGCGATTTTTTAAATCGCTTTTTTTATTTTTTGTAACAAGTTCACAATTGGCTATAATTTCATATATTATATTATAGATATTCTTGGAGTGGTGGAAGTTGTTATATGCACTTATTTTAGCAGGAGGAAAAGGAACCCGATTATATCCCTTATCAAGAGCCAATAATCCTAAACAGTTTTTAAAACTTATAAATAATAAAAGCTTTTTAAGGAGTACAGTTGATAGAATAAAGCCCATGGTTAAGAAGGAAAATATCTATATTGTTACCAATGAAGACTATGTAGATAAGGTAAAATCGGAACTATGGGAATTAGATGAAAGTAATATAATTGTAGAACCTTCTAATAAAGAGACTGCTACTTGCATAGGACTGTCTGCAGTAAAGCTATTAAAGAAAGATAAAGACGCAGTCCTTATGGTATTTCCTTCAGATCATTATATAGAAAAAGAAAAGTTGTTTTTAGACACTTTACAGCAAGGGGTAGAAGTATGTGAAAGAAGAAGAGGTATAGTCACCATTGGTATTCCGCCTACTAGGCCGGAAACTGGCTATGGTTATATAAAGATGGGAGACCGAATAAGTACAGCTATGGTAACTTATAAGGTAGAACGTTTTACGGAAAAACCTAATACTGTAGTAGCTAAGGATTTTCTTATGAAAGGAACATACTTATGGAATAGTGGTATGTTTATCATGAGAGCAGACGTCTTGCTTAGAGAAATTGAAAAGTATCTGCCAAAGCTATACAAGAGCCTTATGGAAATATATCAGCATATAGGCTTAGAGGGCGAGGAAGAGGTAATAAAGGACCAGTATAACTTAATTGATGGCATATCCATTGATTTTGGAATAATGCAAAAGACAAGAAAGGGTTATGTTATAAAATGTGAGTTTGAATGGGATGATATTGGTACTTTTGAATCTTTGGCAAGATTTTTAAAGAACTTTCGACAAAATAAGGTTAGTGGAATTACTTATACAGAAGATAGTGAGAATTGCACCATAATCTCTAATGATAAACTAATTATAGGCTTTGGTATAAAGGATTTAGTCATAGTAGAATCGGAAGATGTGGTTCTGATAATGGATAAGAGCAAGGATCAGGAAATTAAACATCTGGTCAATAATATGAAAAACCATGAGGAAGTTAATAAATACGTATAAATTTACAGGGAAGGAGACCTAAGGGGTCTCCTTTTTCTTTTTTAAAAATAAATAAGCTTAAATGAAACTTTTTTACAAGTAATCACGTCTACTAATTAAAGATATGAAAATTAAGTTAGAAATTCACTCTTATAAACCAAAACTTTATATTTTTATTACTCCAACCCAGATCCCAAGGCACCTGGTTCCTATCTGTATTATGACAGGTTACCAAAGAGTATCCCTTTGAGTCTGCACCACTAACCATTGAAACATGAGTAATTCTACCACCTTTTTCATAGGCAACAATATCTCCAGGCAGTAGCTTGTAAGCGGATTTATAGACCTTATCATAAGTGCCCTTTGTAATGAGAGAACCACGTCCACTGCTTAACAAGTAACGGGAGAAGCCATCGGCGTTAAGCCAAGCTTTTGTAGCTCCGTTTTTGTTGTGATTCCATGTGGAGTTTTTCTTAAACCTTCCAGTTTCAAAAAGAGTTTGAGATGCAAAGTTGGCACAGTCACCACCTTGGGGGTTATAGTCTCCATATTTTTTATTATAAACAAAATTATATTTTGGGTCACTGGCAGCACCACAATACTGCTCCATATATTCAATTGCCTTTAATCTATACTCTGAAATATTGGATAGGTCTCTTCCTTCATGATTGATGATAAATTCTTTGGCATCTTGATACTTTATATTATCCAAGTTTAAGGAATCTGCAAAGGGGTCTGTATACCACTCCTTTGTAATCCACCATTGTCCCTCTTTATTAGTAAGGTTAATGGTATGGTAGGTTCCTATTCTAAAGCTGTTGGTAACATCTGGTGCATTTTCATAATGGTATTCATATTCAGTAGAACAAATTAAGTACATTGAGTATGTATTCCCATTTTTTTTCATTGACCTAACTTTTATTGTTGGATTAATAGCGGTAAAGACTACACCTTGCTTCTCTGCCCAGTTATGTAGATATTTAATTTTCTTTTCTTCGTGCTCAAAGGCCCATTGACTGTATTTTTTACTAGTATCATAGAGTGAATCCATTAATTCGGAATCCTTTAGCAAGGTAGCCTGACTTCTAGCCCTAAAGATTCCTTCTGCTACTTTTACAATCTCATCATCAATGGTGCTACTGGAAAACACAGGTATGACATTTGTAAAAACTAATATTGCCACCAGCGCCAATGATGATAAAGCAGGATATAGGTGTTTCTTCTTAATTACAATAAAAAAACGCATATTAACTCTCCAGTTCATTATTGATTCATAAAGATTATATGCGTTTAAAATTTAATGTAGAATTTAAAATTAATATTAGGGGGTATTGTTAATGGAAAGAAATGTAAAAGGAATTATTGCTTCCATGGTAATGGTAGGGCTTTTAATGGCTACTGCTTGTAGCAAAAAGGAAAGTGTTGCAGATCTGGCTCCCAACAAGAACTCAGCTATTGAAAGGGGAATTGAAGATAGTACAAGGAACTATGAAAAATCAACAGAAAAGGCTGCACTGGAAAATGAACATGCAGAAAACAAATCAGCTAGTAATGGCAATTCACAAAAGTTAAACCAGGAAGCAGCGAACAGAAAGGTTATATCAAAGCTGTACAGGGAAATAGAAACTACAGATTTTGACAATGCCATGAAAATAATTAATGAAAGAACCACTAATGTGGGAGGCTATATAGAAGAATCCAATATACAGGGTAGTGGTGTGAAAAAAGGAGAATATAAAGATCTTCGCAATGGGGAATTAGTGGTTAGAATACCATCAAATAAAATAAATGATTTTATCAAGGATGTAGATGCTGTAGGTACAATTTTAAATAGTAAGCAAGATGGAGAAGACATAACCTTTCAATATTACGACACTGAAACTAGAGTAAAAACCTTAAAAATACAAGAAGAAAGATTATTATCCCTATTAGAAAAGAGTGATAGGCTTCAGGATATAATAGACTTAGAAAGAAGACTTTCTGAAATTAGAACAGAGATAGAAAGCTTAACTACTACTCTAAAGAAATACGACAATTTAGTATCTTTAGCTACGGTAAACATAAGATTAATGGAAGTGGAAGAAGAAAAAGAACTAGAAGAAAAGACAGAGACCTTTATAGGAACAGTGACAGATACCTTCAAAAGTTCTGTTAAAGGTATGGTTAATGTATTAAAAGGATTGGTAATAATCCTAGCGGCTCTATTGCCCTTTGTTTTTGTAATAGGAATAATTGCTATTCCTTCAGTGATTGTTATTAAAAGAAGCAAAAGGAAAAAAGAAAATGAAAGACTTCAAAAATAGAACATAATATAGTAGAATAAAATAGGTGACTTAAATAGACAAATCATAAAGACGAGGAGATAAGCTTATGGAATTAATCATTGGCCAGTTTAACGATTCATATGAACCGGTTATGGATGGGGTAGCAAATGTGACAAAAAATTACGCATATTGGTTGGATAAAAAGGGATGTAAAAGCTATGTGGTTACACCTAGTGTACCAGGATACCAAGATAGCAACAGTCCGGAGGTAATAAGATACTTTTCAGTGCCATTACCCTATAGGAAGCCCTACAGATTTGGAATTCCTCAATTTGATTATTCCTTTAAACATGACTTGAAAAATATTCCCTTTGATCTTGTTCATTGTCACAGTCCCTTTAGCTCAGGACAATTAGGATTAAAGCTGGCAAAAAAAAGAGACATACCAATAGTGGCTACCTTTCATTCTAAGTTCTATGACGACTTTAAAGATGCTGTAAAATTAGATTCCATAGCAAAAATATTAACTACAATCATTGTAGAATTTTACAACAAGGTAGATTCTGTATGGACGGTAAATCAGTCTACTGCAGCCACACTAAAGGAATATGGCTATAAGGGCAATATCGAGATAGTCTACAATGGAGCAGATTTCGAGTTTCTCCAAAATGAAAAAGAGCTTACTAAAAAGGCTAAGGACTATTTAAAAGTAGATGATGACGAGCTAGTGTTTTTATTTGTAGGCCAGCATATATGGCAGAAAAACCTAAAAATGCTGATGGAAGCCTTAAGAATATTGAAAAATAAAGAAATAAACTATAAAATGTTCTTTGTTGGCGAAGGTATTGCTAAAAAGGAATTAGAAAAAATGGTAGATGAATATAATCTACAAGAATCTGTTAAATTCTTAGGTGTAATAACAGATAGATCACTGCTTCAACTATGTTTTCTAAGGGCTAATTTGTTTTTATTTCCTTCCCTTTACGATACCTCTGGTATTGTAGTAAGAGAAGCCGCTGCAGTAAAAACACCATCTTTGGTAATAGCAGACTCAAATGCAGCAGAAGGCATAGAAGACAATGTTAATGGCTTTATTTCCAAGAACAATGAAGAAGCCTTTGCCCAAAGGATTATAGAAATAATCGCTGATAAGGAAAAACTTAAAAGTGCAGGAGAAAGGGCTCAAAAAACTATATATAAAAGCTGGGAAGACATAGTAGATGAAGTTAAGCTTAGATATATAGAATTAATTAAAAGTAAAAATAAGAAATTCATATAGGAAAGAAAGTTACAAAAGGGTTTGTACTGTGATGGTGCAAGCCTTTTTTTAGTATGGAGCTTTGTTTCAAAGAAGTGTTGATAATGACATTGAACAAGCCTTGTGAGAGAAAAGTGATGAAAGGTGGGTTTCAAAGTCTGGTAAGGGCAAAGGTATATTCGTCAACTCCTTTTTAAAACAAAGCTATATAGTATAAAAACAGTACAACTATTTAGGTAAAAGATTTCTCTTCTCTGTAAGATTTTTTATCAAAACTGATATAAAAAACTAATTATTGGTCAATAATCATAAAGGTGGGTAAAAATACTGACAGCCAATGAGGAGGAAAAAATGAGAAAAGGTGACAGCTGGCCATTAAAACTTTTATTCATGGCTACAATATTCTTTGCCACCGTCGCAATTATTCTTGATATTTATGGTAGATTGGGAATTAGTAATACAGGTAATAATAAGCTTCTATCAGTTGTAAAAAATAATTCTAAAGAAGTTAGTGAGCCTGTGGGCTCTGTTGAAAAAAAAACTAAGGGAATAAAGAAAGAAAGCAAAAAACTTAAGAGATGGCGGGAGGATTTAGAAGAAGAAATAAGGGACTTTTGGGGTGAAGATCTATCAAAAATAGGCTTAGTATATTACGACCTGGAAAGAGGCCAAAAGATAGCTATAAATGAAGAAAAGGTCTTTACTGCAGCCAGTACCAGCAAGGTACAATTAAACATGATAGCCTATGATCTAGCTAGGAACGGTGAATTATCCTTAGATGAAAAAATACTCTATTCAGAAGGAGATTTTGAAGAAGGTGCAGGTAGAATTTTGGCAGACTATAAAAAAACAAAGCCTATACCAATGCAGGTACTGCTAGATTACTCTATAAAATATTCAGATAACATTGCTACGAATATGATAATAAGAAAACTAGGTGGCAGTACTAAGCTTAGGAATTTGGCAAACATAATGGCGGGAACTAATACAGATACCCAAGGAAATTATATTACCGCAGAGCAACAGTTCAGGCTACTAAAGATTCTTTATGATAAAAGGGAAGACCAATACTATTCTCACCTAATAAAGGTCATGAAAAATACAACTTGCCATGATAGATTGGATAAATACCTTCCAAGAAACATAGTAGCCCATAAGATCGGTGACTATTCCACCTATGTACATGATGTTGGAATTATCTTTACTAATAAGCCTTACATACTTGTAGTTTATACTCATGACCTGCCAGAATTGATTTATAAGGAGCCTCACGAAAGAATAGCACAACTATCAAAGTTAATATATGATGCCCATTTGAAAAAATAAGCCTAGTGAAAAAACACAAGTAACCTTTGCTAAGGTTGGATAAGTATTCATCTGAAGCCATAGTATTACTCAATTACCCTAAATTCAATAACATAGCTTTCTGCCAGCAGGGCAAAATGATAATACAAGGCAACAAAAACATTTTTTAATTAAAAGGAGGAATATCAAATGGCATCAAAAAATAGAGTATTAGTACCTGAAGCAAAGGCTGGATTAAACAGATTTAAGGCTGAAGTAGCTAGTGAAATAGGATTAGCTGATTATGATTCCCAGGATAAAGGAAACCTTACTTCAAGACAAAATGGTTATGTAGGCGGAACTATGGTTAAGAAAATGGTAGAAGCTTACGAAAAAGGATTACACTAGTTTATAAATGAACATATTAAAGTGGGATAATACTCTCAGTATTATCCCACCTTTTTTTCTTTTTTGCAAAAAGAGGTATACAAATCGGAACTTTTGAATATATAGAAAAGGGGGGTGGATTTATGAAAACTAAAAATGTGATAAATAAAAGCAATCAGTTAGAAAAAGTAAGAAGCGAGTTAAATGAATTAAATGATGTATATAATAATTGGACATATTATGATGTAGAAAGTCTCCTATATACAATCAGGGAGAAGCAAATAGCCTTAAGAAATCTTGAAGCAGTTAACAGAAGACACTCTTTTAAAGAATCGTGAATAATTAAGGTCGGCAGCTTATACAAAACTTTTAGTTGCGTGTGAGCTGCTATTTTTATACAATAAATATAAAGGGGTGGATAAGTATGTGTAGTAACTTGGAATTAAAAGTCGAAAGCTTAAAGTTGATAATGGACAATTTGCCAGAATTCACTTCAACAGAAGAATTTGAACCTTTTGATGGAGTGATAGGTCAAAAAAGAGCCACTCAATCTTTAGAGTTAGGACTAAATATGGATAGTAAGGAGTATAATATATATATTTCTGGAAAAACTGGTACTGGTAAAACAGGATATATAGTTAGAAAAATAGAGGAATATGCAAATACAATGGATGCGCCAGATGATTGGTGCTATGTTTATAATTTTGATAAGCCTAGCAATCCTCTAGCTATTTCTTTAAAAGCTGGTACTGCCATGAAATTCAAAGAGGATCTAGCCAATTTTATTAAATTTGTTGCTAAGGAAGTTCCAATCTTTTTTAACTCCAAGAACTATGATGATGAAAAACATAGTATTATTGATAAGTATGACAGAATAATGATGGAGATGACGAAAAATCTAAGCAGTAAAGCTAGAGAGTTAGACTTTGATGTTAGACAAGCTTCTACAGGAGAGTTTGTTTTTATACCACTAAAAGAAGAAAAGGAAATGACAGAGGAGGATTTTGAAAACCTATCAGATGAAGAAAGAAACAATTTAGAAGATGCTGTAACTACCTTGAGAAACTATTCAGTGGATGTAATAAAGCAAACTAGGAATCTTAACAAAAAGATGGATGAGGAATTAAAAGAATTAGATGAGAGAATAGCGGAAACCATCATTTCAAGCCCCATGGAAGAATTACTAGATAAATATGGCATTAATGAAGCGGTAATAAATTTTTTAAAAGCATTAAAAAAAGATTTAATTGAGAATATATCTAATTTTGTTGAAAATGAAGAAAAAAGTGATAAGGCTGAATTGATTAATTTGTTTTTCCGTCGATATGAAGTAAATGTAATAGTAAGTAATTCAGCTAACAAAGGAGCACCAGTTGTTTTCGCAGACTCCTGCCAAGCTGGACAACTTTTTGGAAATATCCAGTATGAAAATAAGCTTGGAAATATGCTAACAGACTTTACCCTTATAAGCCCTGGCTATCTTCATAAGGCTAATGGTGGATTTTTAATAATTAAGGCCCATGAATTGTTATCAAATCCACATTCTTGGGAAATATTAAAAAGATCCATAAATCTTAAAACTATATCTATCGATAATTCTAAATTTGCCTTGGACCTTATGCCTATTTCTACAATCAATCCTGAGGAGATACCTTTAAAGGTCAAGGTTATACTTCTAGGAAGTAATTTGATGTATTCCTTGCTTTTAGAGAGAGATGTGGACTTTGAAAAACTGTTTAAGATCAAGGCAGAATTTGATAGTGAAATAGAAGCAAGTTCGGATAATATAGATAGTTTAATAGGCTTTTTAAGCCATTATGTAAGGAAAAATAATCTTCCTCACATTAGCAGGGAGGGAATTAGTAAACTTCTTAAGTATTCCAGCAAGCTTGTGGAAAAGAGGAACAAGTTTTCTGCCTCTATGAGCAAGGTTCTTAAAATTGTTGATTTGGCAGCTTATTTTGCCAAAGTGGACAAGGCCTCTCTTATAGAAGGAAAACATGTTGATAAAGCTTTAGAAGAAAACGAAGCAATGCATGGCCTTGTTAGGCAGAAAGTATTGGACATGTATAATGATAAAAAATACGTGGTAGATTTAAAAGGCAACAGCGTCGGTCAAATAAATGGCTTATCAGTAGACCATTATGGTGACTGTACCATAGGCCAACAACATAAAATAACAGTTTCCACCTATGCAGGCAGAGAGGGAATTATCAACATTGAAAGGGAAGCAGAAATGAGCGGAAGCATACATGATAAGGGGATAATGATTTTATCAGGTTTCCTAGGACAGTTAGTTGGCCAGCAAATCCCTATAAGCTTTAATGCTAGTATCGTTTTTGAACAACTCTATTCTGGTATAGAAGGGGACAGCGCCTCTGCAGCAGAACTGATAGCTCTCCTATCAAGTCTTTCAGATGTGCCCCTAAAGCAAAGTCTTGCAATTACAGGCTCTGTAAATCAGAGAGGGGACATACAGCCGATAGGAGGAGTTAACCACAAGGTTGAAGGTTTCTTTGACATATGCTCAATTTTTGGCCTAGACGGTTCCCATGGAGTTATAATTCCTTCAGCCAATTTAGATGAACTGATTCTAAAAGATAAGGTCATAGAAGCAGTAGAAAAGGGATTATTCCATATATACGCTGTAAACAGTATTAAAGAGTGTTTGGAAATACTCTGTGTCAACTCTTCAGAAAAAGAGGCTCAAGAAGATATTTTGGACAATATAAAACAAAAGATAATATCAAAGTTAAAATCCTATAATGACGTCCTTAAAGCATCTTATTTATAAGGGCAATAGATGAATAAAAAAGACAAATAAGGATAAGATATATAGGAAGATAAAAATATAGCATCGAGGTATGTGTATGAGAATTGGATTAGTAAGGCATTTTAAGGTAAATCTAAATAAAGGAACCTTCATGACTGCTGAACAATATAACAAATACAGCGAAGACTATGACACTGCAGATGTTATACCTAACGAAATAGTGATAGACGCACTGTGGGATAAATGCTACTGTAGCAGTCTTCCCCGTGCTGTAAAAACCGCCAGAACAATATACCATGGTGACATAGTAGTTACAGATAAGCTAAGAGAAATACCTTCAGTAGCGGCTTTTGGCCTAAGCTTCCCCCTTCCCTATAGCTTGTGGGCCATTGTAAACAGAATAGCCTGGCTAAGAAATCACAAAACCCATCCTGAAGGCAGAAAAGTTACTCTAAAAAGAATCCATGAAATCATGGAAACCATCTTCCTGCAAAATGAGGAAAATGTCCTAATCGTGAGCCACGCAGGAACCATGTATGAAATACAAAAAATCTTAAGGAAAAATGGCTTTAGGGGCAAGAAGTTCCTAAAGGCCAAAAACGGCAAATTATATATTTTCGAAAAAGTAGAAAAGTAAAATACTTAACAAGTAGAAAGTCTAATTAGTTTAAATAGGCTTTCTACTTGTTTTTTAATAGAGAAAATTGAAATTAATAAAAGTGTATGGTGAAATATGTTAAAAATATCTTGATAAGAAAAGTTTATTTGAATTAGCCGAATCTTACGAGGAATATATTTGTGATCAGGACAAAGATTTAATATTTCAGAAGAAGGAAATGATAAATGAATTGATATACAAAGGCGAAAAAATGGCATTTACAGATAATCAAATGAGGGAGCTTTTAGCTGGGATCATTGATATTCAAGAGCCCATCTTGCCCTTAGGTTCTGTAGTAGATTTAAAAAAAGAAATTTTGCAGGATCGAATAAATTTAAAAGATGTTGATAAAGTTAGAATAGTTATTACTCATAGGTTTTTGTATGGACAGAGGTAACCATTCTTATGGTTTTGCTAGTTTAGAGGAACTTAGTAAGCTTCAGAGGGAAATGGAAAAGGAGGCCAATTCATGATTTATGTAAAAGTGGAGGAGATAAATCATCAACTACAACGGTTTAAGAATGCTATTGATACATTTAAGCCATACACAGATAATTTTATTTCCAAGGCAGCAGGTAGCTTAGATGGGATGAATTCAGACTTTATTAGTAAAATGCAAAAAACTCTAGACAATATGACGGATTCCACTGCTCCAGAGATGTTAAATAAGGCAATAGAACTCTATAGTAAGGCTAAGGCAGCTATAGATTCATTGACAGAGGTGGATGAAGAAATTTCTAATCTTGAATCCTATAGTTTTTAATAAGTTTATAATCAAGGGTATAAGAGGGGGAAAGTTGAAAAGGGATTTAAAAATTAATTTTAGTATATTAGATGATATTGTAGCAGAGATCGCTAAATACAAGTCTGCATTAAAGGAAATGAAGGATGCAACAGCAAAGATGATGAGATTGTTCGAGGAGAACAAAGGTGAAACAGTTACTGCACTAAAAGAATTGTACGTTGGCTTTACAGCGGAAATTGAAAAATGTTATACTGAAGTTAATGACATAAATAGTATATTTGTAAGTTACATAGGAGAAATGGAAGAAATAATTTGGACTCTGATACCAAGCTATGGGAGAAAATTAGATAAGCTAATAAATGATTTGAATAATATATACAAGAATAAAATTATTCCCTTTGAAAATAAGGATGATGAGTTTGCTAGTAAGGCAGATGTGCTTTATGATAAATATACCAGCTTTTGGGAACGTCTAGGTGATTGGTTTTCTACAGGCTTTGATTTTGTTAAAGACTTTGTAATTGGGGGCTTGTCTGCTATTAAAGACCTAGCTCTAGGCATCTTAGGACTAGCGTGGGGAATAGTAAAATTAACAGTTGCTTTAGAGGTTATGAGAGTTACAGATCCTTTTGGCATGACACCTAATTGGGCAAAGGATACTGTTGAGGGAACAGAAACTCTATAGATGACATAGACGACTTATCTGATTTGGCTAAAAAGGGCAAGAAGGTCTTTGATAAAATTGATATATCCCATTTAGATGATGGAGGAATAAAGAACTTACTAACTAAAGCAGACGATGCAAAACTTAAGGAACTATCTAAATTTGTAGATGAGTTAAGCGATGTTGAGATAGAGAAGCTTGGTAAGATTGATGATGAGTTGGGGAGAAGGGTTAGGAAGGTAAGTGAGGGGGTAAGTAAAGCTGATATAAGAGAAAGAGTATTAAAGAATATTGAAGAAAGTAAAATTGCTAGAGAATCTTCAAATTATCAAGAATTTGCAAAAATAGATACAAGAATATATGCAGAGAATAATAATTGGGTAGATAAAGCAGGAAATAAACCTTATAATGTATATGAAGTAATTAAACCAATTGAAGTATAGGCAGGGAAAATAGCACCATGGTTCGGTGAACCTGGTGGGGGAATACAGTATGAATTAAACCTATCTGTTAAAAAGCTGATAGAAGGTGGATTTATAAGAAGGGTGGAAATAAAATGACAAAAAATGAATTAAAAATAAAGTTAATTAACGACCAAGTACCAGAAGAAGCATATTCATTAGAAGGTGGAAGACCCAATGAAGTATATTGTTTAAATTATATAAATGGTAAGTGGGAAACCTATTATAGCGAAAGAGGAATAAAATCGGATAAGGAGGAATTTGCTACAGAAGACGATGCATGTAATTATTTTTATAAGTGGCTTATTGAATCATTAAAAAGCGTAGGAATAATATAAAGATACTGCAAAACAAGAAAAAATTTAAATGCATAATAGTGAAAAGTTATTATATATAGTAAAATGTATATTCTTATAAAAATACTATACTGCATAATATTAATAATGCAGTGAAAGAAGTTGAGAAGGTTAATGTTTCTAATCAAGGAAGCATTAACTCTTTTTCAATGTAAAGAAATTGAAGGGAGTAAAGATGATATGTCAAATGATTGAAAATTTCAAGATGAGTCTAATTGAGGATGGTAAGAGTCCTAGTTAGGCCTGGAAAGAAGTTAAAACCTAGAGGGCTCCTATGCCAAGATGACCACATTGTGAATATATAACAGATGGAGCAAGTTATTTCCCGGAGGTGTTATAGTATGGAAAATAGGATATTGACAAAAATAAAGCTTAGAGATAGTCAAGCAAAATTTTATAAACATAATGTATAACTGAGGTGTGTTTGACAATTAGATAACAGATAAAGTAGCATTTTATTATGGAATTGCAAGGTCAGATGTAGCGGATTTTTCATTGCTAGAAGAATGTAGTATATACATATTTATATCATTGATTTTAATTGAAGGAAAATTAAATACAGAAACACTTAGAAAAGAAATTATAAAATTATTAAGTGAGGAAAATATGAAAGTTTATAAAGAGCAGTTGGGTGATGAGTATAGTAAATTTGCGGAAGATGTAAAAATTGTAAAGAAAAACTTATCAAGATAGATAATTTATCTATCTTAATAATATGGGCCTCATGTAATAATTAAAAATTCAAGCTTATATATATTTATAGTGTGGCGTTTTTTATTGATGGAATTCGCCAGCCTATTAATATATGGAGTGTATTGTATGAAAGAGTTACCAATCTCGATAGAAGGCTTGAAAAAAGTACTAGTTTTTACTGTAACCATAACTGTTGCCCTTGTAACAGTTATATTTATTAGGTTTTATACATTTAGAAGGGAAAAGTACAGCACTGAACTTGTTTTGCAGCAATATTACTGTATAGAAGGTTACGAAGGTAAAGTTTATAAGGATAGATTGGTAGTTTATGATGGAGATTTAAAAATCATAAATCTTTATAGCAAAACTGTGGTGAAGAATATAGAGATTCCTGGGAAAACTGTTTTGGGTTTTGATATTTATGAAAATAAAGTCTTCTGGTCTGACACTAGGAATGATAAAGGTATGGGAACTAGCCAGGGGGATTTAGAGAAGGGGAATAGTGATATATTTATGTATGACTTAAGAACTGACCAAATAACACAAATTACTACAGATAGATCAGCCCAGATCAAGCCTACAGCCTGGGGGGATTATATTGCCTGGCAGGATAATAGACATGATGAGTTAGTGAATGGTTATCCTCAATGGGATATCTACTTATACAATTTAAAAAGCAAGGAAGAAATAAGAATTACAAAGGAAAGAGGTATTCATACAAACTGTGACTTAAATGAAAACATATTAGTATGGGAAGATGGACGTAATTTTTATGGATTAGAATCTATAAGATTAGAGTCTGAAATTCCTGCAAACAATACAGATATTTATATGTATGATATAAATAAGGACAGGTATTTGTCAATAGGACATGGGATATATAGGGAGGCTTCTCCTCAGGTAGAGGGTAATTTCGTAGTTTGGCAGCAGATGAAGGATTTAAATCGTAATGGAAAGATAGTTTTGATGGACTTGGATACACTGATGACTAGGAATATTACCTGGGACGGTTATAATCAAAAAAGACCTTCCATTTCTGGAGGAGTTATAGCTTGGGTAGATGAGAGAAATGGTTATGAAAAGTTTAATAGCTTAGAAAAGGATAAGAATGGAGGATCTGATATAGGGATCTTTGATTTACTTAATAATAAAGAAATAATAATAGAAGAGGAAGGAGCACAAACTCTTTGCTCGGTAAGTCCTTCCTATATAGTTTACACTAGTAGAATTAATGAAAAAGAAAGCACAGTTCAAGTTATAAAGTATAGGAGGAAAAATAAACAAGCTTTACAGTAGATTTTTATGATATAATAGTCGAAGATGTGGATTTGTAAAGAAAAGGGTGAAGTCTATGAGTAAAGCATTTGATTATTGTGTAAAAACTAAAAAAGAAAATGAAAAGCTTAGCCAGGATTTAAAGAAGAATATTTCCCAAATTTCCTATCTTAGATTGGCTGCTTTTGTTATAGGCCTATTTGTTTCCGTATATACTTATGCAATAGAACAGCAGGTAATTTCAGCAGTGGTTACTCTACTATGGATAGGCCTATTTATCTATCTTGTTAAACTTCATGAAAAGGCTATTCAAAGGAAAAACTTTACAGATGCCTTGGTGAAAATAAATGAAAGAGCCATAGATAGAATAGAAGACAATTGGAATAAGTTTCAGGACAATGGTGAAGAATTTGGCCAAGAAGAACATCCCTATAGTGGAGACTTGGATATAGTAGGACATAACTCTCTCTTTCAGTGGATCAATAGCTCTGCCACATATTTTGGCAGGTTAAGACTTAAGGACTACTTGTTAAAGCCTTTAAAATCTAAGGATCAAATAAAAGAACGTCAGGAAGCTGTAAAGGAGCTGGCAAAGGAAATAGAAATTAGGCAGAGAGTAAATGCAGAAGCCATGCTTATATCAGGCCAGTCTACTAATCCTGAAGACTTAATAAAATGGGCTGAAAGACCGCAGAAGGAAGGAGGAAGCCTAGCTGAAAAGCTTATAACAAACCTCCTTACACTGGCCTTCTTTACCATAATCTTTTTAGCTATTTTTACGGAAACTGTTACATATAAGGCCTTTTTAGCAGTCACTGCCTTAAACTTAGCAGTGCTTTACCTGGGAAATAAAAAGGGAGGTCCAATATTAGATACTATTCACCAATATAAGACTGGAATCCGAACTTATGAGAATATAATAAGGGCTATTGAAGAGGGTAACTTTTCCTCCCAGTCCCTAAAGAAGATACAAAGAAAACTATATACAAAAGAAAATAAAAAGGCCTCAGAGCTGATATCTGAGCTAAAAGCTATTTCAAATTTAATATCTGACAGGAGGAATATGGCTTATATTATTATAAACATAGCCTTTATGTGGGATTTTAGATGTATTACTATGTTAAGTAAATGGAAAAGTAAAAATGGTAAATATCTTAAAAGTTGGCTAGAGGTTATCGGTGAGTTTGAAGCTCTCAGTAGCTTTGCCAATATAGCTTTTGAAAATGAAAGTTGGTGTTTCCCAGACCTTCATGAGGAAGGTATGATACTAAAAGCAGAGAACTTAGGTCATCCTCTTTTAGGACAGCGGAGAGTATGCAACAATATAACCATAAAAGACAAGGGTAGCGTCCTCCTTATAACCGGGTCTAACATGTCTGGAAAAAGTACCTTCTTAAGAACTGTAGGTATAAATTTGGTCATGAGCTATTGCGGTGCCCCAGTTTGCGCTTCCAGCTTTACTGCCAGCATAATGAATGTGTATAGCTGCATGAGGGTCAGCGATAATTTAGAGAAAAGCATCTCCTCCTTCTATGCGGAGATCTTAAGAATAAAGATGATTGTAAATGCTTCAAAAGGCAATAATAAGATATTCTTCCTGCTGGATGAAATATTTAAAGGAACCAACTCCATAGATAGACATCTTGGTGCTTCAATGTTAATAAAGCAGCTAAGCAAATCCGGAGCCAGTGGTATGGTTTCAACCCACGATTTAGAGCTAGGAGATCTTGAAAAGGAGATGGCAAAGCTAAGCAACTACCATTTCCAAGAGCATTACGAAAATGGAGACCTCCGTTTTGACTATAAGTTAAGAAGAGGAATATCAACTACCAGAAATGCCATGCACATAATAAAGATGGCTGGTATAGAGGTGGAATAGAGAAAAAATTATTATTACTTAACTAAAGAATAAATTACTAGGAGAAAATTATGTTATCTAAATTAAATATCTTTAAAAGCTATAAAGGTTTGCCAAAAAGCATGTATGTTTTATTTGTGGCATAGATTCGGTGACTTTGTAATGCCCTTTCTTACTTTGTATCTTACCATCAAAATTGGATTAAGTGCAGAAGTTACTGGATTTATAGTTATGATAACGTCCATAATCAACATGCCTGCTTCCTTGCTAGGTGGCTATGCCGCAGATAAATTTGGACGAAAAAAGACCTATATATTGGCACAAGAGGCTGCTACTTTGAGCATGCTACCCTGTGCTTTTGTTTCTAACCCTTATATTAATGTAAGCTCTCTTATGATAGCATCCTTTTTCACGGTTTTATTAGACCGGCAATGAATGCTATGGTTGCAGATATTTTACCGCCGGAAAAGAGGCAGACAGGTTACGCATTGCAATATTTAGGGATAAATTTAGGAGTAGCATTAGGGCCTTTAGTAGCAGGAGTACTTTTTAATAAATTATTACCATTGCTCTTTATAGGTGATGCTATAACCTCCTTCATAGCCTTATATTTGGTAGCTGCTAACATAGAAGAAACCGATCCCTCCCAGACCAAGAAGAATGTTCATCTTGAAACTGAGAGAGAGGTAAAAAAGAATGTTTTTCTTGCCCTACTGGAGAGGCCACAGCTCTTAATATTTTTCCTTGTGTATATACTTTACGGTATTATTTACACCCAGCATCGCTTCTCTTTACCTTTAACCATGAATGAAATTTTCGGCCATGATGGAACGCAAAAATTCAGCTTGTTAATGAGCACCAATGCCTTTACTGTAATTGGACTAACTGTTGTCATAATAGCCTTTACTTCTAAGTTCCATCCCTTAGCTAATATGGTTTTAGCTGGCATAAGCTATGCTATTGGATTTGGAATGGTTGGTTATGTAAACAATATACTTTTGCTAATGGTATCCACTGTTATATGGACCATAGGAGAAATCCTTGTTACCACAAACTTTGGAGTTTATGTGGCTAATAATAGTCCAAGCAACTACAGAGCAACCTTTAACGCCTTTGGTTCCATAAGCTGGGCTGTTGGTTCAGCTGCAGGTACCTACTTGGCAGGCTTATATATAAAATACTATGGCCTAAAATCTCTGTGGAATGGAATAATAATATTATCCATCATTGCCTCGTTAATGATGGGAATCCTTCGAAAGTATGGGAGAGGGAGAAGATTGAATAAATAAAAACAAAAAGCGTATTTGAAAAGCCTAATAAGCTTCTTCAAATACGCTTTTTTTTAATATATTTTGTTAATAACAAAACCTTCCTTATTAAAGGCATCTATTATTTGAGCCACATGCTCATGGCCATTAGTTTCCACTGTAACTTCCAACTGCACCTGCATAAATCTATAGCTTGTTTTGTATTGGTTGTGGTCGAGCTTTATTACATTGGCATTATGCCTAGTAAGGATTTCGCTAACCTTCAGCAATTGACCTGGTCTATCCGGCAGTTCCATGGAAAAACAGAATATACGACCTCTAGAAACAAGACCTCTGTTGATAAGAGAAGCTATGGTTAACACATCTATATTTCCACCACTTACAACACAGACAACCTTCTTACCTCTTTCTTGCAGTCTGCGGAGACCAGCCAAGGGAAGGACACCAGCATTTTCTGCAACTAGCTTATGCTTTTCTACTAGAATTAAGAAGGCTTCCATTAGTTCATAATCAGATACTGCGATAATTTCATCGGCAAAATCTCTTGTTAATGGAAAGGTTAATTCACCTGGTTTTTTTACTGCAGCACCGTCAGCAATAGTTTTTGTAGAAGGGAGATCGATTAATCTATTACCTTCAATGGATAGCTTCATAGAGGCACAACCCTCTGGTTCAACACCTATAACCTTAATGTTAGGATTAATAGCTTTTGCAGCTATAGCGATACCGCTTATCAAACCACCGCCGCCCACTGAGGCCAATATATAATCTGCATCCTTTATTTCTTCTAAAATTTCAATAGCTATAGTACCCTGACCAGCAATTACATCTAAATTATCAAAGGGATGAGCGAAAATATAGCCCTTTTCCTTTTCTAGCTTAAGAGCATGGTCACAAGCAGCATCATAGCAATTACCATGAAGAATTACTTCTGCTCCAAGTTTTTTAGTAGCTTCAACCTTGATTAGTGGTGTAGTAGTTGGCATAACTATCACAGCCTTGGCTCCCAATTTTTGAGCAGCAAAGGCAACACCTTGAGCATGATTACCGGCAGAAGCTGCTATAATTCCTCTCTGTCTCTCTTCTTCACTGAGTTTGCTTATCATATTATAAGCTCCTCTAATTTTAAAAGAGCCTGTAGTTTGTAAGTTTTCTGGTTTAATGTAAACATCATTACCACTTTCTTCACTAAAAATGTGGCTATAAAATATTGGAGTTTTCTTGATAATTCCCTGCAATCTTTCTCTTGCAGCTGCGATCTCTGCAAAATTTAAAGTAGCTTTTGCATCATTATCATCCTTGGTATAAAAAGTATTCATGAAAAATCCTCCTTTAATTAGCTAAATTTAATTTTATACCATTAGGTAAATAAGTCAATGGACTTTATACCATATTTTAAGCCGCTAAGGAAAAAAAGCACCTTCTCAATGAAAGTGAGAAGATGCCTTAAGAAAATAGTATCAGCTAGGTCGAAGTTTATAATAAACCGAATTTATCTAAGTATCCAAAAATGAATACTAAGAAAACAATGAAAGGTAAAATAAAGGTAACATAGAACTTTAATTTTTCAGGGAACTTAAGTCCCTTACCTTCATTAGCTTCCTTAATAAAGTTCTTCCATCCCCAGCCGTAGCGAGTGGTACAGAATAAAACATATACTAAAGAACCTAAGGGGAGAATATTATTGCTTACAATAAAGTCTTCTAGGTCTAAAATTGTACTACCAGCTCCTAAAGGTTGAATACCGCTCCAAAGGTTGAAGCCAAGAACACAAGGTATTGATAAAAGAACTACTGCAACTATATTGATAGCAACGGCTTTTTTTCTTGAACAACCACTAAGGTCTATAGCAAAGGAAATAATATTTTCGAAAACAGCTACAACTGTGGATAAAGATGCAAAAACCATAAATACATAAAAAACTATTCCCCAAATTTGGCCGAATTTCATAGAGTTAAATATATTAGGTAATGTAATGAACACAAGTCCAGGACCACTACCAGGATTAACACCAAAGGAGAAACATGCTGGGAAAATAATTAAACCAGACATAACAGCCACAAAGGTATCAAGTATGGTAATATTTAACCCTTCTCCTAACAAGGTTCTGTCACTTGAAACATAGCTGCCAAATATGGCCATACTTCCCATACCGATACTTAAGGTAAAGAAAGCCTGCCCCATAGCAGCATAAATTGTTGACCATAATCCATTTTCCTTAATACCATCAAGGTTGGGTAATAAGTAGAAGGCTAGACCTTCCTTTGCATTTGGCAAGGTTACTGATCGAATAACAAGGGTAATTAATATAATAAGAAGACAAGACATCATTGCCTTTGTGATTTTTTCAACACCGTTTACCAAACCTAGGGCGCAAATTGCAAAACCAATAATACAAACAGCAATCATCCAAAAGATGCTGGCACCAGCACTTGAAGTAAGGCCTCCAAACATTCCTTCGATATCCTCTGGCTTTGCTCCTACAAAGTCTCCTTTTATCATGTGGAATAAATATGCCATCATCCATCCGGAAATTGTAGTATAAAACATCATTAAAAGATAGTTGCCAGCCATCCCAAACCATTTAAAAATATGCCACTTAGTTCCTTTTGGCTCCAAAACATCAAAGGATGTAGCCACGCTCTTCTTACTAGCACGACCAACAGAGAACTCCATTGTCATGATTGGAAGCCCAAGAATTAGTAGAAATAAAAAGTAAATTAGTACAAAAATGCCCCCTCCATATACACCGGTAATATAGGGAAAACGCCACACATTACCTAATCCAATGGCACATCCGGCAGAAATTAAAATAAAGCCTAGACGTGACGAAAATCTTTCTCTTTCCTGATTCATACACTCCACCTCTTAAAATATAACTTAATAATTATTCTACAATACTTTTAATAATAAGAGAAGTAAAGTTGATAAAAATTATAAAAATTATAAAATGTGTGGTGATATTTTGTGTTTTTTGAAAATTTAAAATGCTTTTACTTACTTACAATTCTATAATAAGTTCTAGCAGTTAAAGAGTATACTAGAGCGTAAAAAATAGCAAAGATCAAAATAGTTATAGCTGTGCACACTGCAAAGAGCGGAATGTTAGTAAGATTAAAAAGAGAGAGCAATTTAGTTATTACTTTAAAGGCAAAGGCTATGTGGATTACTGCTGCTACAAGGGGGAGAAAGAAGACAGTTAATACTTGACTGCTAATAACCTTCTTAACTTCATTATGGCTCATGCCAACCTTTTGCATAATTTCAAAACGTTCCTTGTCATCGTAGCCTTCAGCAATCTGCTTATAATATATGATAAGGACTGTTGCCATTATAAAGAGAAGTCCTAGGAAGATGCCAAGGAAAAACAAAACTCCGTATAAAGAATAGAAACCTTCCCGTAAACTTTCCCTTCCTTCTAGCCTAACATCAATATTAAGTTCTTTTAAAGCCTTTTGTAAGGCTGAAGTAAGTTTTATCTCTAAATCCTTATCTCCATCTATATCAAAGCCGTAAAAGTAGGAAAGGTCTCCCATAGGATTATCCTTACCTTCAAGAGCTTTGTAAACTTCATGGATAGTATCTGCATTATTAACAACAAGATAATAAGTGTTCCTTAGTATGGCAGTCATCTCACCGTCAATATCTAGTGAGGATAGACGTTTTTTAACTGTAATTTTATGACCATTGAAATTTAGACTATCTCCTGAAAGATCCCCATGAACGGTATATAGTAAGGCTTCATTATTGGATAAGCTTTCAGAATCCTTTACCATCTTGTTATAATCATCAAGGGTAATGAAGGTTACCATTGCAAAACTATCAAGCTCGTATACAGGTAGTCCTTGACTTGATGAAAACTTATTTCCATTTTGCTTAAGACTAAAGGTCATAGGACGATAATGGATAGTGTTTTTTTCATTAACCTTTACCTTTTTTATTTCTTCCTTAATAACTGAATTAAGCTTACCAGCATCCTCATCGGAAATACCGACACCGTTAACAGTTATTTCCCTTGGATATCGAGTTTTCAATGCATCATCCACTCCTACATACATAGAGACGGTAGTGGATATTAGGAAAATTACCGTTGTGGCTAATATACATATATTGGCCAAACCTACAGCGTTCTGCTTCATACGATATATCATGCCGGAAATAGAAATAAAGTTCTTTGCCTTGTAATAATAGCTTTTGTTTTTTCGAAGAATCTTGAGTAGGGCTATGCTACCAGCAGTGAAGAGGCAGTAGGTTCCTACTATTACTAAAATCACTGCTAGGAAAAACTTGCTAAGAGCTGCTAAAGGGGATTCAGTAGTTAAGGCAATGTAGTAGCCAATGGCAAGAGATATTGTCCCAACAACTACTAAAAGCCACTTAGTTTTAGGCTCCTTCTCCCCAACCTTTCCACCCTGTAATAATTCAATGGGCTTTGACCGATATACCTGAAATAAATTGTATAAAAGATTTACTGTGAAAATCCCTGTAAACAAGATAAAAGTATAGTAAACAGCAGCTTTAGGTACTTCAAAACCAAAGGCAACTTCAAAAGAGATAATCTTAAAAAGCAACAAAATTGTAAGCTTGCTAAATAGTATTCCAAATAAAATACCTGCTATCAGGCTTATTATATAAATGTAGACAGTTTCTAAAAATATTATTCTTCCAATATGCCTCTTTTCCATGCCTAGAATATTAAAAAGACCAAATTCTTTTTTTCGTCTTTTAATTAGAAAGCTATTAGTATAAAACAAAAATATTATAGAAAACAAGGCGATTACAAAGGTGCCGAAGGATAACATTGACCTTAAAGTCTGATGGTCGCTGAGATGGCCTAAATCCTTTGCCACTGCAGAAAAATGCATATTATAGTACATGATAATAGTACCAATAGAAGCTAATATATAAGGTATATAGGACTTTCCGTTCTTTTTTATATTAGTTAAGGCCAGCTTAGAATAAAAAAATCTATTCATTTCTAACACCACCTGTGGCGATCATAGTTAGTGTGTCTGATATTTTCTGATACATTTCTTCATTAGACAGTGAGCCCTTATAAAGTTGATGGAAGACTTCCCCGTCCTTTATAAATAAAACTCTCTTTGCATTACTAGCGGCCTTTGTGCTGTGTGTAACCATAAGAATTGTCTGCCCATCCTCATTTATCTCACTAAATAATTTTAAGAGATCTTCTGAAGCACGAGAATCCAAAGCGCCAGTAGGTTCATCTGCAAGAATTAGCTGCGGCTTGGTAATTAAGGCTCGAGCCACTGCAGTCCTCTGCTTTTGGCCGCCAGAAACTTCATAGGGAAACTTAGCCAAGATATCGCTAATTCTAAGCTTTTTAGCTATAGGAATTAATCGCTCATTCATTTCCTTATAGGATTTTCCTGATAGAACTAAAGGTAAAAAGATATTATCCTGAATAGAAAAGGTATCAAGCAAATTAAAATCTTGAAAGACAAAACCTAAATTCTCTCTTCTAAAAGCTGAAATTTCCTTCTCCTTAATAGATACAATACTCTTACCATTTAAGAGTACCTGACCATCTGTAGGCCTATCTAGGGCTGCCAGAATATTAAGCAAGGTGGTTTTACCGGAACCAGACTCGCCCATAATGGCTACATATTCACCTTCCTCCACAGAAAAAGTAACCTTGCTAAGGGCCTGAACTGGATTACCACCAAATCTTGTAGTATAAACTTTTTTTAAATTATTAACCTCTAAAAGCGGCATAAAACATTTCCTCCCGTATTTTTATTTAGCTTTATTATACAAAAGGAGAAAATGCACTGCCTTAACTTGGTCTTACATTTTCTCACCTAACCTTGCATTTTTGTAAGATTCCTATTATTCTACTGTCATGTCCAGCACATCTAGGCCAATTTTTATCTTTGTACCCTTGCCAACTTCAGACTCAATCCTAATAGTATGGGACAGTTTCTTTGATACTTCTCCAGCATTTGTGTACTTTATAGCATTAGATAATATTTGTTCTAAAACAAATACCAACCACTTTTCATCTGTCAACACCCATCGATTCAAACTATCATAATTAAGCTTAAGCCTTTTCCGAATAAAGGACTTTGAGTATTTTCTAATAGCCTGCTTTACAAGATCATCTAAGGTATATCTCTTTATAAGTAAATCTGAATTCATATTTTCCAAGCGCAAATACTGTAGCACCATCTCTACATACTGCTCTATCTTAAAAAGCTGCTCTAAAAGTTCACTATTTTTATGGCATTTTTCAGCCTGTAAAAGTAGCCTCATAGCAGCTATAGGTGTCTTTATCTGATGGGCCCAAACAGTGTAATATTCCACCATATCATCAAAAGCCATATTCTTTTCGTTAATAATATCTAATCGAGCCTTATCAAGGACCTTAATTAATTGTTGATAGTCTAATTCGACTAAATTTGTTGAATCTGGAAAGTCCAAAGGAGAAAAAATTAAGTTATCTCTCAATTTGTTTAGCAATTTATGCTTTCTGTAAAAGGTCCAAAAACTTTTAATAGCCACTAGCAGCATAAAGATGAAAGAGAGCAAGGCAGCATAAACAAAAGGCTCTAAGGGTAGTGAATACAATAGGAAAATTAATAGAAAAATGCTGTAAGAAATTGTTGCTGTAACTACAATTGTTCTATTAGCTTTCAAAAAGGAAGCAAAAAGCTTAAAATAATTCTTCATATCAATTTACCATATATCCAAGGCCCTTTTTTGTGATAATAAAATCCTTAAGGCCAAAATCTGCAAGCTTCTTCCTAAGACGGGTAACATTTACCGTCAAAGTATTATCATCAATAAAGTTATCACTTTCCCACAGCCTTTGCATAATATCCTCCCGAGAAACTACCCTTCCTACATTCTCCATAAGTATCTGCAAAATTTTATAATCGTTTTTGGTTAGCTCAATCTTATTATCCTTGTAAGTCAGAGTGGTATCACTAAGATTCAGCACAACGCCCTTATGCTCTATAATATTAACCTGGCCTTGGAAAGAATAAGTCCGTCTTAGCAGAGCTCCTACCTTTGCAGTAAGGACATTCAAATCAAAAGGCTTAGCAATAAAATCATCGCCACCCATATTCATAGCCATAACAATATTCATATTATCCTGAGCAGAGGAAATAAACATCACCGGCACTTTAGAAAACTTCCTAATTTCACTGCACCAATGAAAACCGTTAAAAAAAGGTAGCATTATATCAAGGAGAACAAGCTGTGGGTTAAAATCTATAAATTGCTCTATAATATTTTTAAAATCTGTCACATACTTGACCTCATAATCCCACTTTGTCAGATGGTCTTCTACAACCTTTGCTATGGTGATATCATCTTCAATTATCATAATTTTATACATAAACTACCTCCAGCTCTGGCAAATCTTATGATACTATTATATATAAAAAATGTTAATAAATCGAGGGGGAGAGCGGGGGCTGATTATTGGCTATGTGGCTATGTTGCAAAAAAGTGTTGATGATATATTGAGGCTGAAGAACAAGCCGTACCTAGCTAGCTTCCTTGTTAAATGCCGAACAAAAATTCGTCAACTCTTATTGAAAACAAAGCCACATATAGAGAATTCAATATACCAGCATACTTTTAGGGCTAGAAACTACAGCTTGATGTTTTCCAATTACCTCCAGAATATCCATGATTACATTTAATCGAAGACAAGCAACTGAGGCAGGCAGCATCTAGCTAGACAAGGAGTTGGCAGCTAGGCTGATAGCAAGGAACCAGCCAGATACCAGCCAAGCATCGGCCAAGCACCGGCCAGGAACCAGCCAAACACCAACCAATCATCAGCCAGACACCAGCAAAGAACTAGTAAGCACCAGATAACCACCAGGCAACCACCCTTGAGTAGGACTTTTATATTTAAGATTTCTTGGAAAAGCTGTTTAAAAAGCTTATAATAAAATTTATAGAAATAGTTTAAAGTAATTGTATTGATGAAAAAGTAGCATATTTACTATGAAAAACAGTAAAGCTACCAGCAACGGGGAGGTTGTACTATGGATAAGGAAAGACTGTTAAAGCAAATAGAATTTATAACAGAAATTGATAAGTTAAAGCAGATTTACAGGCAAAATGTTGTTATTGGAACTAGCAGGAATGAAAACGACGCAGAACATTCCTGGCATTTGGCTATTATGGCTATCTTGCTTTCCGAATATGTGGAAGATGAGAAGCTGGATCTTTTACGGGTTATTAAGATGCTGATAATTCACGACCTAGTGGAAATTGATGCTGGCGATACCTTCTGCTATGACGAAAAGGCTAAGGAAGACAAGGCACAGAGGGAGGAAAAGGCAGCAGAAAGGCTCTTTAATATATTGCCCTCAGATCAGGCTGAGGAAATTATGGACCTTTGGAAGGAGTTTGAGGAAAAGGAAACTCTGGAAGCAAGATTTGCAGCTTGTATGGATAGGCTCCAGCCACTGATACTTAATTACAATACCCATGGGCATACTTGGCAAAAACCAGGGGTAACAAGCCAAAAAGTATTGAAACGAAATGAACCTTTGAAGGAAACTACACCTGACCTTTGGGAATACGCCAAGGAGATAATTGAGGATTCTGTTGAAAAGGGGATATTAAAAAAGTAGGTAGCCTTTGCTTTCCCTGTTTTTAATATAGATAAGTTAGCGTTAGTTATGCCTACTCGGGATGCCAAATCCATCAAGGATACCTTTCTCTTGGCCATCATAACATCTAAATTCACTATTATTGCCATGACTTTGCACCTCCTTGAAATACTTTAAAAGGAAAAAGTATTAAATCGTCAAATCGTTATCTTCCTTATATTCAATGGCTTGTTTAAATACTTGGGAAAGTATCAATATAAAGCAACCGGTGAAGAAGAATATAAGGAATTCAATATCCGTAAGAATACCTTGTTCGTCAATAAGAATAAATTTAAAATCACGGAATTGTTTATTGATAATAAAATTTATAATGTAGCAGGCTGTGATAGTAAAGCAGCTCCACCTGATAGGTAAAGGAAACCTGTAATCACTGTTTGAGCCTTGAGTTTTTCTAACACAGGTTCATGTCCAGAAGTGATGCTAAGTATAAAGACACCTATAAAGACTAATGGTGCTACTATAAGGAGTATATCCATAATAACCTTTAAATAGGATGCTAATGATTTCTTACCGTAAAATCTCATCCATTGTCACACTCTACTTACTAATTTAAAAATCTATATTTTCTCTTGTATAATAGCATAGGCCTTATTACCAGTCAATATTAAATTATCGATAAACAGAAAAGTCATAGGATAAGCACTTGAAAGTAAATGTTTAAAGTAGAAGATTGTAGAAACTATAATAGCTTTCATTTTTATAGAAATATTGATATACTATAAGTGTTGTTTTAAATTAAAACTACTTTAAAAATAGAAGTCCGTGGAATGATATAAAGGAAAGGGAAGGTGTCTGTAATACAATGAGGGACAAAATTGATATTAGTAGATTGGACATTCAAGCTCTGAACTCAGAACTTACCGATGACCTATTGATGGATTTAAAGACACCGGTAAAGGATAGAAAAGAGTTTAAATATAATTCTTATGTTATTTCCATACCAAGGTACTTTTATAGATTTGTAGGAATAAAGACAAATGAAAAGGACTATTATGATTTGTTATATAGAATTGATAGGGAGTTTAAAACTACAACAAGGGCCTATTTAAAGTTTAATCAAGGATTAGATAGAAATTTATCCTTAAACAATCAAAATAAGCTTGATGAAATATGGAAAAAGATTAATCCAGAAGCTGGTATAGATACTTCCTTTATAATAAGTGCTTTGGATAGCAGTGGCTTGATTCCTTCCATATCAAAACCAGTACTTACTTTGCAAATAAAGAATTATTTTAAAGTTATGCTAGACTATTATATTAATACTAGGGCAGACTTTAAAATTGAAGAATTTAAACTGCTTTTAAATTATGGTGTCCACTGGCTAAATCTTTACAGCAAAACTCTTTTCGATAACTTCGATTATTTATATATAAATCCTAAGATCTTGTATTATGGAGATATAACTACAGAGGAAGCTTATTTCCTAATATTCCTGTCTATGATAGGCTGTGACATATTGTATTTTAACCCTAAAGGTGCAGGAAATATAAAGGAAGCAGATAAGTTTAATGCCTTCTCTAGGGAATTAATCTATTTAAACCGAGGAGATATAAAGGGTGAACCTTGGGAGTCCAAGGATCGAATAAGGACTACTGCCTACAGTGCCAGAGAGGAGTTAAACAAAACTCTTTTTGAGGAAGGTGGCAGCTTTTACAGGCCTTGGCAGTTAGCCAACCATAACATTAAAGCCCTTACCCTAAAAACTACTTACGAGGAAGTGAATCTTTGGGGCAAGGAAAAGGCCTTGGTAAGAGATGGTTGGAAGGTTGAAAACAATACAGTTTATATTCCAAATATTTTTGCAAAAATCAGCGGAACCCACGAAGATAAGGATAAATACTGGCAGGAATTAAATGAAATCATTGGCCAGGAGAATACTTTATTTATAAATAAGTTGCCAATTATCGAGGTTGTGCCCTTAGAATACGGTAAGTTCCAACAGGTATACCCTCTGAAAGGGAGAGAAGGTTTTAGCACAAACAAAATGTTAAAGGCTTCCTGGTGGAAATACAAGGAACTGCGAGTAGGACTTCAAAAAACCATGGCTGAAAAAATCAAGGAGGTCACCTTGCATCCTATAGTATATAATGTAGATAATCAACCAACTAGAGATTTTCAGGTAGATATTTTTTCTGTTTTAGTCAATTTGGATAAGTCCATTTTGCAGCTTCTTCAAAGTTTTGATTACCCAGAGGAAGTGCCAAAGATAGTAATTTATAATAATGAGAAAAACGGAAATATATCCTATGAGGATTCTATAATGCTTTCCTTCTTAAATGCTATGGGAGTTGATATTCTAATATACAACCCTTCCGGCTATACGGATATAGAAAGATATATATACTCAGATATGTACGATATACACCACCTAGAAGATGTATCCTTCAATTTAGATTTTAAGAAGTATGAAGCAAAGAAAAAAGGTTTCTTTAAAAATCTCTTTAAGTGGTAATATATGACATATGTTGACAGCATTATGTAAAAAATATTATATTTATAAGAGAGAATTAATTTGAGTTATAGGAGTGGAGAAATATGGCCAATACGGAAATACTACAAGTACCAGAAGATAATACAGAAGAAAGAGCTTTATCTATTAAGGAACAGTTGAAAAGGTCACCAGAAGTGCTACAAATTGCAGGTTCCATCAACGTGAAAGATGCCAATGCAATATTAGAATATGGTAACAAGCCTGCTGAGGAAATTTCAAAATTTGCAGACCAAATACTTAGAAATATGAAAACTGAAACAGTAGAAAATTCTGGTGTTATGATTAAAGAACTTACAAGCATTATGAAAAAGTTCGATAAGCAGGACTTCGAAGATAAGCCAACAGGTTTCTTTGCAAAACTATTTAACAAGCCTGCTAAAGCAGTAGAAAAAATTATGGGCAAATATAAAACTATCGGATCAGAAATAGATAAAATATACACAGAGCTAGGAAAATATAAGGTTGATATAAACGATGCCAACCTAATGTTGGACAATATGTATGAGAAAAACTTCGAATACTATAAGGAACTAGAAAAGTATGTTGCAGCAGGAAACCTTATGATAGAAAAGCTGGAAAATGAAGAACTGCCAGCTCTAGAAGAAAAAGCTGCTGTCAGTGGGGATCAAATGGACTACATGCAGGTAGAAAACATGAAAACTGCCATAGAAATGATGAAGCAGAGGGTATATGACCTAGAAACTGCAAAAATGGTTTCATTGCAGACCGCTCCACAAATCAGAATGATCCAAAGAGGTAACTACAAGCTAGTTTCAAAAATTCACTCAGCCTTCATAATAACCATACCGGTATTTAAAAATGGTATAGTTCAGGCAGTAGCCCTTAAAAGACAGAAGATTGTATCAGACTCCTTAAGTGAGTTAGATAGAACTACCAACGAACTATTAATTAAAAATGCTGAAAACATTAAGAATCAAAGTATAGATATAGCCAAACTATCTGGCAATCCTAGCGTTAGAATAGAGACCTTAGAGAAAACTTGGAACACTATCATGGAAGGTATCGAGGAAACCAAGAGAATAGAAGAGGAAAACAAGAGAATTAGAGAACAAAGCATAGCAAAGCTAGATGATATGACTGAAAAGTTAAAAACTAAGTCATTAAATCCAGGTAACTAACTTGCTAGGTTAATGTAAATAGTAGCTAAGGCACCTTGACTGTTACTGATGTAAAATCGGGCGATAGTCAAGGTGCCTTTGTGTGTACTTGAGGTTATGTTGCAATGTTTCAAAGAAGTGTTGATTATAAAGATTTATCAACACTTTGTTGAAACATTGAGACATGGTAATAAAAACATATGTGATAATCCTTTAAACATGAAAATAGATTATCACATCAACATGTCAATGCTCCGCTAGACCAAATAAAAAGGAGATTCAAAATAAACCGAATCTCCTAGCAATATAAACTGAAGCTCTTAATCATCATCGCTTAAATCTTCAAAGCCAAAATCAAAGTCATCTTCATCTTCATAAATAGCATAGTCACTGCTGTCAAAGTCCATTATATGGCAATGGTCGCATATTGGATGGATAAAGTTCCATGGTAAGGGTTTGCCACAAATTCTGCATCGTTTTTTAAATCGGACAATCCTTACACGAAGATGTTCATCTATGAGTTTAGCCACACGGCTTCTTTCTTCCTTTACCCATTTTTCATCCATTTCCATATTAAAGCTCTTGGAGAAGGAGTAGTAAAGGTCAATCTTTCTATAGTAAATTTCAAGGTTTAACAACTCTTCTTCTGGGAAGGAGGGCTTGAATAATGTGGAGTTTTCGTCGGCAGTAGCCACAAGGCGGACATAATCTTTCCATAGGTTAAGTATGGCATGGTCGCCTTCGTCAAAGGGGATGGTGATGCATTTAAATAGCTCTTCTTCAGTTAATTTTTTAAATACTCCCATTTGTTTGATGGTGTTTATAAGATTAATTAACCGATCTATATTAATCTTTTCATAGAAGTCCTCTATAGGATCCAATGAAGCCCAAACCTTTAGCTTTGCCTCTAGCTCACCGGCTACCTTAAGGATATCTTCTGTAGGTGCTAGGTAAGCTTTGCTAATGGGGTCTTCGTAGCAGGTTAGTGAATGTTTTAATCGTTTCTTTATTTCTGGAAAGATAGTGTTAACAAAGCCTTCTTCATAAATGCCCTTTCTGCCAGCACGGCCTGCTATTTGTTTAATTTCAGCAGTGTAGAGGGGCCGTTCCTTTATGCCATCAAATTTGCTTTTTTCCAAAAACACTACCCGCTTTATAGGGAGATTAACTCCTATACCAATGGCATCAGTGGATACTACTACCTTGCTTTTTTTAGATAAAAACTTTTCAAACTGCAATTTTCGTGTTTCCGGAGGCAGTCCACCATATATTATACTGCAGGAAACATTTCTTTCTTCTAGGGCTGCAGCGGCGGTAAGGACTGACCTTCTGGAGAAAAGAATCAAGGCATCTCCCTCTTTAACCGATGAAGGGAAACGGAATTCGCTGTCTTCCACAGTAAGTTCTGTATCTCTAATATGAGTAATTACTTCGTAAGTATCTCCACAGTCTTCTATTAAGGTTGTTACTATTTCTGTTCCATGAAGGGCGCAACATATGTGAATCTCTGCTGCACGGACACCGAGAATTGCACGGGTCCATGCTGCACCTCTTTGCAGATCTGACAGCATTTGAGCTTCGTCTATAACCACTACATCATAGTCTGACTTTAAATCAACTTTTTCTACGGTGGAAGAGGTGTGGTTGGCATTATGCTTAATAATTTCTTCTTCCCCAGTTTTTAGGTTGCAGGGAACACCATTGGCATTTAGTCTATCAAAGATCTCTAAGGCTAGTAACCTTAAAGGTGCTAAATAAAGTCCCCTTTCAGCTGACATAAGTCGTTGAATTGAAGTATAGGTCTTGCCAGAATTGGTCCCTCCTTCGTGGATAAAAAAGTGCCTTTTCATAGCTCTAGCCTTCTCAAATTCATCCTTAGGATGTTCCGGGAAAGCCTTTTTAATATCATCGCTTAAAAACTTTGGTACAAAGCGCATTTTATAGGTATTAATTATACCTTGGCTATAATAAAATTTGAGATTTTTCTCGCTGTTAATAATTTCATCGAAATCATGTGGAATTTGGAGGTTTTCACTGTATTCTTCCCAAATGAGCCGGGAAGACTGTAGCATTAAGCCCATAACAAAGGCTTCAGACTCCTCCAGTAAAGCCTTTGACCGTTCAAAGACTGTAATACTCGCTATAAGTTCATTTCTATATCGTAGTTCTCTAGCTTTCAGTTTCTTTTTACCCTGTAAGTTTTCAAGTAACTTTTTATTATGTGAATATTCGGCGTAGGTTGACCTTATCCATTGAAGATGTCTAATTAGATTTTTCTCAGAATCTTTTATAAACTTCAAGTCATTCTGCTGTAATTTTGTCTTATAAAGGTTATATTCTTCTTTTATATTATTTATTAATCTCATAAGCTACAGTGTGGTTCTTGCTGCTAGATGTAATTTTAGAACAAGTAGATATTTAGGCAGCTAGCAACCAGCCTCCTTTCTAGGTCATTTTCCAGGGAGGCTGTTACAATGGCAAGTCCTTTAACCATCCCTATCTATACTATATATTATAGACATAATTGTTAATATTTAAAACTATTACTAGTTAATCTTCTTCATATTCTTTGCAGTAGGGACAAGTTAAACTTCCATCAGGAAGCTCTACACCACAGCTATTACAGCTCCGTGAATATTTAATTTTCTCAATATCTTCATTAAGGGCCTTTATGGTTTCCAAATGTTTATCGATTTTTCTGCATAATTTAATGATTTTTTCCCCAGGATCTGTGCTGAATTTATCTAAATTATCCTTCTTCAGCTTATTTTTATAACTCTTATATATAATTCGGCCGATTTTCTCTTCCAACTCCTTAATTTCCCTCTTTTCTGATTGAATGGACAAATTAATTTTCCCTATTTCATATAGCTCTGAGGTTTTCTTCATAGCGTTAGCAGCACCAATACTAATAGATTGGGTAATCTTGCTAAGGTCGAAAGCCATGAGTTCAGCTCCTTTTTATAATTTTAAACTTACTTACATATATTATGACTTTAAGACCTGGTCTGACACCTCTAAATAACAGATTTTTCAGAGAAATAAGTCTTTGGAAAATATTTGAGAAAAATATTTAATAGTAGTATAATGTAGATAGTATTTCTTAGTTGTATTTTAAAAGAATTTTCTGAGCAATACTGTTTATTATTACATATTATCAATAAGAACATGTTATCATGGAGGAAGAAAATGAAGGGAACGACGACACCAGTATATAGAAATATTGCTTTAGATATAGCTAATAAGATAGTAAGAGGAGAAATAAAGGTAAACGAAAGAATTAGTGGCAGGTCCACCTTGGCAGGTGTATACAATGTATCGCCGGAGACCATAAGGAGGGCGGTAGCCTTGCTAGAAGACAGTGGCGTTGTAGCAGCAAATAAAGGCAGTGGTATCGAGGTTCGATCCGTGGCTGCAGCGGAAAAATTTATAGGACAGTACAGAAATAATGAGTACATTAGTACCGTTAGAAGCAACATGTTAGAAATACTAGAAAAGCGTAAATTACTAGATAAGGAATTAGAAGAGAGCATAGATAGGGTTGTGGACTTCCTGGATCGATTTAAGAAAAGTACACCTTTTGCAATGATTGAGGTAAAAATCAATGATAACAGTCCGGTAATTGATAAAAAGCTGTTGGAAGTAAAGTTTTGGCAGAAAACTGGTGCGACTTTAATCGGTTACAGAAGAGACGGGGAGCTAGTAGTATCACCAGGACCAGACTACGCCTTCCGGAAAGGAGACACAATAATTGTAATTGGTGCCTATGATATTTATGATAAAGTAGTTGCCTTTGTAAATTAGCTGTAGAAAATAGGACATAGTGTTAGTGAATTTAAAAGAGTGTTGAAAGATAATGGCTAAATATTATCCTTCAACACTCTTTATTTTTATATAGAAAATTATTGATTCTATGTAAGAGCTGTTTAAAAACAAGACTAAACACTGAAAAAAATTTAGAATTAATTCAGTCCTTCTGCAAGAAGGGGTTAAATGTTTACAAAAATACAAATAAAGGAATGTGGCAACTCTATTCGAGGTTTAAAGTTGCATCTAGTAACAACTTTATGTTATAATCTGAGTTGTCAGATTTTTAGGGAAAAAAAGGAGGAATAAAATTTTGATTGAATTCCAGAAAGTCACAAAACGATACAAGGATAATCTTGTTATTGACGACTTGAGTTTTAAAATTGAAAAAGGAGACTTGGTGGTTTTAATTGGACCTAGTGGTTGTGGTAAGACTACAACTTTAAAAATGATAAACAAACTCATAAAAACTAGTTCAGGTAAAATAATGGTTGATGGCAAGGACATATCTAAAGAAGATACTATTGAGTTAAGAAGAAACATTGGATATGTAATTCAACAAACAGGCTTATTTCCTCATATGACTGTTGGGGAAAATATTGCCCTTGTGCCAAATTTAAAGAAATGGTCTCAGGATAAAATTAAGGAGAGAACCATTGAGCTGTTAGAAATGGTTGGTATGGATCCAGAGGAATATATAGATAGGTATCCTGCAGAACTTAGTGGAGGGCAGCAGCAGAGAATTGGTGTTGCTAGAGCTTTTGCGGTAAATCCCGATGTTATTCTTATGGATGAGCCTTTTAGTGCCCTAGACCCAATAACTCGTAGCCAGTTGCAGGATGAGCTTTACCATCTTCAACAGGAATTAAAGAAAACTATAGTATTTGTTACCCATGATATGGATGAGGCATTAAAACTAGGAGACAAGGTGGCAATAATGAAGGATGGAAAACTTCTACAATACGATAAACCTGAGCAATTGCTTAAGAATCCTTCACAGGGCTTTGTTGAAGAGTTTATCGGTAAAAATAGAATTTGGAACCAGCCAGAATTTATTAAAGCTGAGGATATAATGATAGCTAATCCTGTAGTTATCAGTGCTGCAAGAACTGTCCTTCAAGGTATAGAAACTATGAAAAGCAATAAGGTGGACAGCCTCTTGGTAGTTAATAAGAAGAAGGTATTGGAAGGAATAGTAACCTTCAAAGACTTAAGGAAAAGTCCAGATAGAAGTATTAAGATAGCCAATATTATGGAACGAGATCTTATTTCTATAAATGCCGCAGATTCTATTTTAGACGCTATGAACAAGATGCAGGAATATGGAGTGGCCTACATACCAGTAACAGACGATGAAGGCCGTCTGGTAGGTCTAATTACTCGAAGTAGCTTACTAGCAGTATTAAGCTCACAATATATTCATGAGGAGGTGGTAGCTAGTGAGTAGTTTTTTTGGCAATATCTTATTAAGTAGTCAAGTAGCCAATGAAGGCTTTCTGCAATTTGTTGCAGCTCGTAAAAGTCAGCTGTTTACATTACTAATAGAACACATAGAACTTACAGTAATAGCTGTTCTTATATCTGTCCTACTAGGGGTTCCTCTAGGGATAATAGTAGCTAGAGTGAAAAAATTATCTAAACCTATATTAGGCTTTTCCAATGTAATGCAAGCTATACCAAGTTTGGCCCTCTTAGGTTTTTTAATCCCTATACTAGGTATAGGAAGTAAGCCAGCCATAGTGATGGTATGCTTATACTCTTTGCTACCTATAGTAAAGAACACCTACACTGGACTAGCAAACATAAATCCAGATATGATTGAAGCAGCCAAAGGTATGGGGATGACTAAAGGTGAAATATTGAGAAAGGTTCAAATACCTCTAGCCTTACCAGTTATAATGGCTGGAATTAGAATATCTGCCGTTACTGCTGTTGGTCTTATGACCATAGCTGCCTTTATAGGAGCTGGTGGTTTAGGTTATATGGTCTTTTCCGGGGTGCAAACTGTAAACAACTATATGATATTAGCAGGTGCTATTCCTGCATGTATACTAGCCTTGCTTATGGATTTCCTTGTAGGTAAAATAGAACACTTAGTAAGCCCGCCAGGAATAAAGAAGGCAGATGGAACAATAAAAAGAAAAAACAAGAATTTGAGAAAGGTGCTAAAACCTGTAGCAGCAGTTCTTGCCATAATATTAATAGCAACAGTAGGCTTTTCTTTCTTTAACAAGAAGGAAACTATAGTAGTTGGTTCTAAAAACTTTAATGAGCAGTTAATAATGGGGAATATGCTAGCTGAACTTTTGGAAGAACACACAGACCTTGAAGTTGAAAGAAGATTAAACCTAGGGGGAAGTAATGTTACCTTCATAGCTTTAAAAGAGCATGAACTGGACATGTATGTAGACTACACCGGTACTGGCCTAGTAAATATTATGAACCAGAAACCAGAAACAGATCCAGACAAGGTATATAACAAAGTAAAGGATCACTTTGATAAGGAATATGGTATAACCTGGCTTAAGCCTGTTGGTTTTAACAACACCTATACACTAGCGGTAAGACCAGAACTAGCAGAAAAATATGATTTAAAAACCTATTCTGATCTAGCTAAGGTTAGTGACCAATTAGTCCTAGCTGCAACTATTGAATTTGCTAATAGAGAAGATGGTCTTGAAGGACTAGAAAAAACCTATAATATGAATTTTAAATCTGTAGAAGCGGTAGATGGTGGCTTAAGATACACTACCTTAATGAATGGTGAAGCAGACGTAGTAGATGCTTTTTCTACTGATGGACTGTTAAAGGCCTTTAATTTAGTTGTACTAGAAGATGATAAGAGCTTCTTCCCACCATACTATGCAGCTCCATTAGTTAAAAATGAAACTATAGAAAAGTATCCGGAGCTAGAAGAAATATTAAACAAGCTTGCTGATCTAATAGATGATGAAACTATGAGAGAGTTAAACTATAAGGTGGACAAACTAAATGAAGACCCAAAACAGGTGGCTATTGATTTCCTAAGAGAAAACAATTTAATAGACTAAAGTACTTTGATAAAAGTTGAGGATAGAAACTTAAATTCTTCCTCAACTTTTTTATAATCATCAAAAAGTGAGAAAATACCTAAATAAATTCCCTAAGTAGAAATGTAAAAAAAAGATAGAAATAAGGAGAAAAATGTAGGAAATAATTTACTGGCTTATAACATAATATGGTTGAAATTGAAAAATGCTTCTATTATAATAGTAATGAGCAAAAAAAAGCGACAAATGTAACCTTCTGTAGAAAAATTACAATAAATTGGAAAAGTTTCTACTAAATTTTCAGAAAGGAAGGTGAAGATCTTAGATGCTTATCTATTGGTTTTGCATCTGGGAGAGAGATGAATTATTCAAAGAATTTAAGGAAGAAGCATTTAACTAATTCCATGGATAATCTAATTGCTGTAGAAAATATATACATGAACCTTGGTTTTCTTATTATAGCTGTACTAATTGGAATTCATAGCTTTGAAGTCTTTACAAACTTAATTGCCATATTTATAGCCATGTTAGGTTTCTTAGTTCTTTTCACTGCTCTAATTAAAGAAAACTATTCTCGTGGTGAGGGCTTTGCCTTAACAGGAATTGCCTTTGGAATAAGTTCAGTCTTTTATTTATCTATAGTTTGCCTTAATTTAGACCAGAATTTTAATTATGATACAGCTGCAAAGTTAGTATTGGCCAGCGGTTACTTTCAAGGCCTGGGAATTTTACTTTCAGTAATTTTTGCAAATAAAAAAGTCAAGACAAAAAAGTTTTTTTATCTATTTTTATCAGGAGTAGTTATACTACAAGCAATCATTCACTATGTACAACCTACAATATTTTTCCTATATGCCGAAAATAAATTCACAATCCTAAAGAATGTTTCAGACCTTGGCTTGCTATTATTCTATGCCATTATATTAGTCATAGTCTTCTTTAAAAGAAAATACTTAATTTTAGATAAAAACAGAATTTGCCTATTTTTTATCATAAGCAATCTATTGGCTAGTGTTGGGAGTACTGTTTTCTTAAACCTTTCAAGCATAATGTATCTAATATGTCAGCTTATGGCCTTGCTGAGCTATACCTTATTGTATAGTATACTTGCAAACAATAAAATCAAAAAACCTATGGCAGAAATATATAATCAAATGGATACTACAAGCTACATGTTAGGCCAGAAAAATAGAAACTTACAAGATATTATTGATCAACTAGAAATAGAGATTGCTAATAGAAAAAAATACGAAAGAAAGTTAAAATATGCGGAGGAAAAATATCAAAAGATAGTTAATACTTCGCCAGAAATAATTTATATGCAATATGGCAACGAAATTATTTATATGAATGATGTAGCCAGAGATTTTTTCAACTGCAAAGGCAATGAATCTATCGAAGGTACATCTATACTGGATATAATTGACGACGAAACTAAGTCAATTATGGAAGAAAGATTGCGACAGACACAAATTGATAAAATTGACTGCGAACCTATTGAAATAACATGTCACTGTTTTGATGGTTCTACAAAGATCTTGCAGGTAACAGACGTATATATCAACTTAGATGGAAGGAATGTAACCCTTAGTAGGGGTGTAGATATAACTATTAAGAAAAAGCTAGAACAGGAAGAAAAACGGTTAAAAGAAGCTATTGAATACGAAAAAATTCGTTCTAATTTCTTCTCTAATATATCCCATGAGTTAAGGACACCAGTTAACCTTATTTACAGCTCACTACAACTTATACAAATGTATAATGAATCAAACTATGAGAAAAATCCTGTTGTTGACAAGTACTATGAAACTATGAAAAAGAACTGTCTAAGACTTGTACGACTAATTAATAATATTATTGACGTAACTAGAATGGATACAGGCTACTACTCTCCTAACTATTCTCAAGTGGAAGTAGTTAGTACCATAGAAGATTTAACTCAATCAGTAGTTGACTACATTAAGGATAGAAAAATTTCCATTGTATTTGACACTGATGTAGAAGAAAAAGTAATGAATGTAGACAAGGCCCTACTAGAAAGAATGCTTTTAAATATACTATCAAATTCAGTTAAGTTCTCTAAGGAAGAGGGTAACATAGAAATAACATTGTCAGATAAAAGAGATGGTATAGAAATAAAGGTCCAGGACGATGGAGTTGGAATACCAAAGGAAAATCTTGCAAATATATTTGATAAGTTCGTCCAAGTGGACAAGTCCCTAAGAAGGAACACAGAAGGCAGTGGCCTAGGCTTAGCAATTACAAAATCTATTGTTGATATTCATAAAGGAAAAATAAATATTATTAGTAGCGAAAAGGGAGGATGTACCACCACAGTATATATTCCAGATAAAAAGATCTTCTATGCGGAGAGGCTTGGCAATGCCTTTGGACATAATAATGGAGCCTTGTTAGATGGATACATGGAGGCGGCAGCAGATACAAGGGGAATAAGCACTGTAGTTAAAAAGCAGCTATCAGAACAGATTATTCTGGAATTTTCGGATATTTACTAAGTAAAGTGGGTAATAATACAAAAGACAAAGTAATGAAAGCAGGGTGGTATAATGCTAGAAAAAACTAATAAGAAATTACATATACTAGTAGCCAATGATGACGGAATAGATGCGCCAGGTATATACGCCTTAGCTGAAAGGCTTCAGAAGGACTACCATATAACAATGGTAGCTCCTTCTATGCAAAGAAGTGCTAGTTCCCATTCTATCACTATTTCTAACCATTTGACTGTAAGAAAACATTCAATTCCAGGCTTAAATTTCAAGGCCTATTCTGTGGATGGCACACCAGCTGATTGTGTAAGGCTAGCCTTAGGTCAACTAGTTGAGGACAAAGTAGATCTGGTGGTATCCGGCATTAACAGAGGCTATAATTTAGGCATGGATATTTTATATTCTGGAACAGTTTCCGCAGCAGTGGAGGCAGCTATTTATAAGGTGCCTTCTATTGCCGTGTCAACAGATCAATTTGACCAGATCCAAGAGTACAGCACAGCAGCAGATTATGCAGCTATACTGGTAAAGATGGCCATAGAACATGGCTTGAAAAATGATGTTGTTCTAAATTTAAATGTGCCTCCATTGAAAAATGAAGAAATTAAGGGGATAAAGGTATGCAGAATGGGCAACATGGTATACGGCAATTATTTTATTAAAAGACAGTCAGATGAAAACCTTAAGGAAGAGGAAACCGCAATATTCGACATCATGGGTAGTACCTATGAACCAGAAGCAGAGGACATGGATACCTTTTACATTAAAGAAGGTTATGCCACTGTAACCCCTTTGCATTACGATTTGACAAATTTCAAATTATTAAAAGAAGTTTCACAGTGGTTTTCCTAAATTGCTAAAAATATTTTGAATTTACATAATTTTATTAAGAATCTAACAAAGTTTTACGGAATATGACTACAAAAATGAAGTATAAAAATGTATAATATATATATAGGTTATATAAGATATAAGTCAATCTAAAAATCACTTAATAGTTTTAAAAAATAATTTGCAAACTTTATGATAATTAAGAGAAAGTAATAAAGAAGATAGGGGTAGTAAGATGGGTAGAAAAGTACTTATTGCTGATGATAGTAAATTAAATATTATAATGATCACAGACATACTTCACTCAGAAGGTTATGAAGTTTTTTCCGTTACTTCAGGGAATGAAGTAATGGATGCAGTAAAAGAGTACAAGCCTGACATAGTGCTTTTAGACGTAGTTATGCCTGGTAAAGATGGTTTTACTGTATGCAGCGAGCTAAAATGCAACTATGAATTTAAAAATCTACCTATAATTATGGTTACAGCTAGGACTGAAGCAAAGTATTTAAAAACAGCTTTGGAAATAGGGGCTTTTGATTATATAAGAAAACCTGTAGACGCTATAGAAGTTGCAGCTCGAATTAAGTCTGCTTTAAGATACAAGGAGTACCAGGAAAAGCTGGAGGAAATGGCTATGAAGGATGGGTTAACAGGCCTTTATAACCACGCCCTCCTTATAGAATTATTGGCAAAAGAACACAGCAAACAAAAGAGGTTAAATGGGAGCTTAGCCTTTTTAATGATAGATATAGATTACTTTAAAACAGTAAACGATACCTACGGACATCTTAAGGGTAACGAGGTTATTAAAGGGGTAGCCAATATAATGATGTCCACCATCCGTGAAAGCGACGTTGCTGGTAGATACGGTGGAGAGGAATTTGGTATCATACTTTCTGATATTCCTTTGGATAAAGTTATTGCAGTAAGTGAGAGAATTAGAAGAAGAATTGCCCTACATTCCTTCTCTTTAGAAGGGGAAACAGTGAATATAACCATAAGTATAGGTGTCTGCTACAAGTCTCCTGATAATGATATATCCCACAGGGATATGATTAAAATAGCAGATGATGCTATGTACGAAGCCAAGCGTTCTGGAAGAAATAATGTGAAGGTAAGGACTAGGCCAACAAAAGAAGATGAACAGGACCAAGATAAATAGGAATAATGACTTTTAGTTATCAAATCCCCATCTAATCACATACAAATATAGTATAAAGATTGGGTGGAGGGAGAAATGTAATGGATGAAAAAGACATAAATGGAGAAGCTACTTTAGGCATAGGAGGCTATGCTGAACTCTTTGAAACCATTGACGACCAGCCAATAGATTGTGGATACTTTATCACATTGGAGGGAAGAAAAGTTAGAGTTGCAAATTCCAAAGACCGTTATATACTAGGTGTTACAACTGCAACACCAACAGTATTAGCTATAGGCAAGGATCTTGCTTGGAAAAACAAGTATCTTACAGATGAATGGGGAAGAATCCTTTACCAAGAAGTCCTAATACCAGAAATGCATGGAGAAGATGGTAGTGTTGTAATACCAGAGCACATAGAAAAGAAACCAAAAATAAATCCTAAATGGGACAAAAATCAAACTTATATTCCAAGGGAATTTAGAAAAGAGTGGGTTTCAGTAGCGTTAATGGGACAAGTTTTGGTGAGAGATGACGGTAGCTGTAAAGAAAATGGCTACTGTATTCCTGCTGACGGCGGCATTGCTACTTCTGCTCCAAGGGGCTACAGAGTATTAGAAAGAAGAAGACCTAATCAAATCTTAATACTGCTGAAAGCTACTGCCTTTCCAACCTCCTCCGTTGTAACAAGAACCAGAACAAGTAATCAGTTGTAAAGAATCATAATGACTCTTGTTTTTCAAGTGCACTTTCAAATGTAAATAAAAAGCAACATTTGGAGCTGCGCTTTTTCTTTTAAAAATTTTTTAATTAAATTTAAAAAAATGAAGGAAATTTATCTTTTAATGTCGAATAAAAGAAGGTGACATTTGTAGACCTTTTGAGAAGGTTATATTCAAAATATTACAAAAGTCTTAAACAAAGTGGACAGAAGTTTAAAAACATAACATAGAAGGTGGTAATAAAAATGAAAACACTTAGGAAGTTGGTATCTGCAATCATGGCAACGACATTATTCTTCACCTCGGCCATAAATGTTACAGCAGCTCAACCAAACACAACCAATGATGTGAAGGTAGCTACTTCCACAGCTAATAGTGAGTTTAGAGGGGCTTGGTTTAGCACCGTCTATAATCGAGATTGGCTATCATCTGCCTCCATCGGTGTACAGCAGCAGAAAAATGACTATATAAACAAAGTGGACAAACTTAAAGCTGCAGGCTTTAATTCTGTTATTTTCCAGATTAGATCTATGGGGGATGGCCTATATCCTTCAAAGTATGTTACATGGTCAAAATACTTGACTGGTACTGCAGGTAATAACCCAGGTTATGATCCTTTAGCTTTTGCCCTACAGGAGGCCCAGAAGAGAGATTTAGAGTTTCATGCTTGGTTTAATCCTTTTAGAATAAGTGCAGACCCAAACTTTAATGTTAATGATTATATAAGCAAGTTACCTAGCAGCAGTCCCTTAAAGCAACATCCAGAATGGATTGTAAAATACTCAGGCACTTCCACATATCATTGGCTTAACCTAGGTATCCCTGAAGCTAGGCAATATGTTATTGACACCATAATGGAGGTAGTGGAGAACTACGATATTGATGGTATTCATATGGATGATTATTTCTATCCCTACCCTGTCTATGCAGCCAATGGCAGCAAGGTAGATTTTCCAGACAATGAAGCTTTTACAAAGTATAAAGGTAGTTTCACTAATAAAGCAGACTGGCGACGAAACAATGTAAATACCTTTGTAAAAGAGCTAGCAGCAAAAATTAGAGCAAAAAAACCTTCAGTTAAAATAGGAATCAGTCCTTTTGGTATATGGAAAAATAGTAAAAATGAAGGTGGAGCTGGTACAAATGGTATCAGTAGTTATTACGACCTATATGTTGATTCTAAAGCCTTTATTAATAATGAATGGATAGATTATATTGTTCCTCAAATTTACTGGAGTATGAGCTATAGTATAGCAGATTACGATGTGCTGGTAGATTGGTGGAGTCAACAGGTAGCTGGCAAAAACGTTCAACTTTATATCGGACAAGCTGCCTATAAGATTAATGCAGGGGGTAGCGACACCGCCTGGACTAATTCCCAGGAAATAATCAATCAAATAAAGTACAATAGAAAAAATTCAAATGTAAAAGGAAGTGTATTTTACAGCGCAAGTGATATACTAGCCAACAAGCTAGGGGTGTACGATGCTTTAAAGAATGATTTATACAAAAGTCCTGCTTCAACACCTCAAATGCCATGGAAACAACCTGCAAATGAAGGTCCTAAGGTGCCAACTAATGTTAAGATATCATCCTTTACTGCTGACAAAGTCACTCCACAAAAGCTAAACACTATAATAAACTTTAATGGAGTAGTAACAGGAGCAAAGAATCCTCAATACAGATATTCCATCAATGATGGTAGCGGTTGGCAAGTTCTTCAAGGATATTCATCAAATTCAGCATTCAAATGGATTCCAAATGCTAAAGGAAACTACAAAATAAGGCTGGAGGTTAGGGAAAAAGGTTCTCCTAATCAATATGATGATATGAAGGAGATCTACTATGTAATCAAGGGTCTATATTCTGTAACTATCGACCCAGGTCATGGTGGCTCAGACATGGGAGCTATCAGCATGTACAATGATTACGAAAAGCACATTAATTTACCTATAGCCTTAACTGTTAGAGATATATTAGAATCTAGAGGCTTAGATGTACACATGACAAGAGTTGGAGATGAATATGTAACACTAGAAGATAGAGTCAAATTTGCTAATAGTCTAAAAACTGATATATTTGTATCAATTCACAATAATTCCTTTTTCAAAGAAGAGGTTAATGGTATTGAAAGTTTCTACTTTAAAAGCAGCGTAAAAGGAAAGGAATTAGCAGAAAAGGTACAAAAAAGTTTAATAGAACAGACAAATGCCAACAATAGAGGAGCAAAAGTTGAAGATTACTATGTATTAAGGCATACAAATATGCCAGCAATACTAATAGAAGGTGGTTTCTTAAGTAATAAGGCAGAACTGGCTAAACTTAAAACAAAAGCCTACCAAGATAAATTGTCTTATGCCATAGCCTATGGTATTTTAGATTACTTTAATGTAAACAGAGAGGATGTTAATCGAGATTCTAAGATAGACTTAAAAGACCTAGCAGCTGTATCAGCTAAATACAACACAAAACGAGGGGACGGCTCATGGTCTAATGCCTCAGACGTTAATAATGATAATGTAGTAGATTTATATGATTTGGTTCTAATTTCAAAACAAATGAAGTAAAAAGGAAAAAGCAGGCTTGCCTGCTTTTTCTTTTGCAGTTTTGTAGTAGGAGGTGTCCTGCCGCCGATAGGCGGAAAAACGGCGAGGAAACCTGATTATAGCTTTCAATGGTATATTGAGGTATAAATGTAAGTAGGTAAAAGGTGAGAGTGTTAATAGTAGAGTTTTTCACTATAGTGCTTTGTTGCAAAAAAGTGTTGATGTGTATCTATAAAAAGTAGACAATCCCTCTAACATAAAAGGATAGTAAGAGGTTGAAGAAAAAAACAAAAAAGTTCTTTTAATTGTTTAAAATAAGAATTAATTGTCAAGAATCCAAATATCGAAAACAAATTCGCCAGAAAATTTGTTTGGAATTTTATTTGGGAGTGACAATTATGGATAAAGATTTAGATGCGTTTTTTGAAGAAGTAATAAGATTAAAACGTGAACTGGATGCTAAAGAAAAACTGGATTGTAAAGAAAAGCAAGAAGGTAAAGAGAAACAAGATAACAACGAAAAACAAGATCTTATTTTACCTGAAGACAAGCAACTAACTGAAGAAGAATTCCTCGCAGTAATGAGCAATCACTGCAAGGATGAGAAAAAAAGAACTTGCCCTTATTGTAAAAAGCATAATGTAGTTAAGTATGGATTCACTAAAAGCAAAAAGCAGCGCTATAAATGTAAAGATTGTATTAAATATTATTGCATAACCACTAATACCCCTATGTATTACAGCAAAAAAACTACGAAGGAGTGGTTTGGCTACTATAAATTAATCTGTACCATGGCTCCACTGCGCAAATCTGCTAAAGATCTTGGTATAAGTGTAGGTACTGCTTTTCAATGGAGACATAAGATCCTAAATGCAATGATACCTATGCTAGAAGGAAAAAAGGAAGGTACAATTGAGATAGATGAAGTATTGATTCCTGAAAGCTTTAAAGGTAATCATTCAAAGAACTTAAGTTTCCAAATGGGTAGACCTGCAGTTAAAAGAAAAAGGACTGCAAGTCAATATATATTCAGTAGTAAGGTGTCCATTCTTTGCTGTAAGGACAGGCAAGAAAATGTATTTGCACGAACTGGCTTTAGAGGGAAGATTCCTTATTCAAGATTGTATTCATTGCTAGCAGATAAAGTGTCTGAAAAATCAGTGCTATGCACAACCAATAACAGGGGATACATACCCCTTGCAAAAAGGCTTAATTGTAAGCTTTATAAGTTAAGAGGAAGATCTGAAGTGGTGGGTGGAAAATACCACATAAAAAACGCTGGAGCCTTTGGCAAAGGTATTGTAAATACCATAAATCATAAGTTTAAAGGAGTGGCCACCAAGTATTTAAATTTCTATTTATCATGGTTTCACTGGCAGGAGTCCAGCAAGAGAAAAACCAATTCTAAGAAGCTTGAAGATATATTAAGAATGTCTGTACTTAGTAATCAAAAGCTTAGAGTATGCGATTTAAAAAATGTAAGATCCTTACCAAAATAATTCATTAAAAATGAGAGTTTTTAGAAAGTAAGATTCTCTTAAAAGCATCAGGTACCTGAAGTTCTTTAATAATTTAAATTACCATTAGGATCCAACAGATTTAAGATTAGCTCTGAACATCAACATTTGAAGTGTTTGGAGGGCCTATTGAGAGTGCAGAGGTAAAAATATATTTAATAAAAGTCCCTCGTATACATATTCGTCAACTCTTATTTGAAACAAAGCTATATAGTATGAAACAGCACAAAAGAAGCAGTGGCCACTGCTTCTTTATCTTATACTTATTAATATAAGGGTTTTGGTTTTATATCATCAAAAATATAGTCTTTTATTTGCTGCTTTGTTTTCTCCATATCTGGTTCGATATAATCTACTCCCTTTAACTTTAAGTTATCCCAGTAACCGTTAACTGGGAAACGGTTTTGGTCAATTTTTTTGATACCGGACATTAGGAATTGAGTTCCTATTCCTAGGATTTCTTTCTTATTAAAGCTTGTAGTAATATGAGGTAGCACAGAATCAACTATTTTAGGATATTGTGTTACGCCAGCATTTACTATCCTTTTGAAGATTTGGTCAAGAACCTTTCTTTGTCTTTCTGTTCTTTCAAAGTCTCCATTTCCTACATATCTGATTCTGCCGTAGGCAGTTGCTTGTCTACCATTTAGGACTTGTTCCCCGCTCTTCTTTATAGGAGTATATTTTTTCTTATCTATATTACAAAGTTCTTTGACATATTTATTAATTTCGTTTACTTCATTCTTTTTCACATCAATGGTTATACCACCTAAGCCATCAATAATTTCTTCTAGTCCCCAAAAGTTTATTGTAACAAAATCCCTTATGTCTAAACCAAAGTTTTGATTTAAGGTTTTTACTGCCAATTCAGGACCGCCATAAGCGTAGGCGTGATTAATTTTATCCAAACCATGACCATCAATATTAACACGGGTGTCTCTTAATATGGAAGAAAGTTTAATTTTATTATGCTTATAGTCTATAGTAGCAATCATAATAGAATCAGAACGAGTTCTTTCTGCCGGGTCTCTGGTATCGATTCCAAAAAGAGCGATGTTCACAATTTCACCTTTGCCTATTCTATTTTGAATATCCTTTAAATCTTCCTCTGAGATGCCTAAAGCAGCATTATCTGTTGGTAATTCTTGTGTGTTGATTTTTGCAAATAATAAACCGGCGTAAGTAAAGGAAAAGCCTGCAAAAAATAAAAGTACCGAGGCAAGACATAAAAGAACGATTTTTTTACCTTTTTTCTTTTTCCTTCTTTTTTTCTTCCTATTGTACTTAGCATCTCTTTTGGAAGTTGATCTTTCATTTAGCATAGGGCGTTGCTTCATGGCATATCTGTCGTTAATACTCACTTTATCCATAGGGCCGTTCGCCATAGTACACCTTCTTTCATTATAGTTATACTTATTAATAATACGTAAAGGATATTGTATAGTTACATTCAAAGAATGTTAACAAATACATATAAAGTATACAATACTTTTCCTGATAATGGAATAGGTATATTGTGCAAAAATCAGAAGATAAGCAGTAGTCTTTTTTATATTTTGCCTTTCCATAAAAAGTGATATAATATATGATTGTGACTAATATTCTTTTAGCAGGGTCACGAAAGCTTATAAATTATCGTATATGAAAGAGGAATGGTTTAGATATGAATAAAGATTATTTTGTGCATGAATCTAGTTATATAGACTTACCATGTAGCATAGGAAAAGGGACTAAGATCTGGCACTTTAGCCATATCATGAAGGGGTGTACTATCGGGGAAAATTGCAATATAGGACAGAATGTAGTTATTTCGCCTGGTGTTATACTTGGAAATGGAGTGAAGATACAGAATAATGTTTCTGTATATACTGGTGTCATATGTGAAGATGGAGTCTTTTTGGGACCTTCCTGTGTATTTACCAATGTTATTAATCCACGTAGCTTTATAGAGAGAAAATCAGAATATAAGGAGACTGTTATTGGCAAGGGAGCTAGTATAGGAGCCAATGCTACTATAGTTTGTGGTAATAAAATTGGCAAATATGCTTTAATTGGAGCTGGTGCGGTAGTTACTAAGGATGTGCCTGATTATGCCTTAGTTGTAGGTAATCCGGCTAGAGTTGTTGGAAGTGTGTGTAAGTGTGGTGAAAAGCTAGAATTTAAGGGAAATCGATCTAGTTGTGAAAAATGTGGAATAGATTATGTAGAAAAAGATGGAGTTATCAAAGAGGATAATATATAATGGACAAAAAAATAATATCAAGTATAATGTTTACGGCTTAACTAGTAATGGAAACTAATGAAAAAGGATATATAAACTGGTTTTATAAAAAGGGCAATGTAATTATTAAGAAGCTAAGGGGAAGACTTATTTGTCAATGTAGAGCAGGTAAATTGAGGTGATAAAAATGAAGAGGATTAACAAATTGCTTTTTATCGATGTATTGTTAGTAGCTTTGTCCCTATGGTTAGCTTTTTTACTAAGATTTGATTTTGGTATGGATGTGGCCTATAAAGAGTATACACAATTTGTTTTAATGTCCCTAGTACCCTTTATAGTAATTAGCGTAATCTTCAACCATGTATTTTCCTTATACAATAGCGTTTGGAGATATGCTTCTATAGAGGAGTTATTATCTATTGTTTTTTCTGTCACCATATCAAATGTAGTATTTATAGTGTATAGTTATTTTGTAAATTATAAAATACTACATACAAGCTATTTTAGATTTCCCTTGACTGTTCATATAATAGCCTGGATTATATCCATTGCTTTTCTTGGGGGAACAAGATTTATATTTAGAATTAGTTGTACTGCCAATCAGTTATTAGAAGGGACTAATGGTAAGAAGAGGCTTTTAATAATAGGAGCTGGTGAAGCGGCAGTAATGCTTATTAAGGAAATTAAAAGCCACAAGGAATTAAATTATAATATATGCAAGAATACAAAGTGTAAGTTAAAAACCTTGCCAGGGATTTTTGAAATTATTGACAATAAAATTGAAATAGGGAAAATTAGAGATGTTAATATAGAAGATCTCCTAGGTAGGGAGGAAGTCCATCTCAATACAGAAGGTATAAGTGAATATGTGAAAGATTAGAGGAAATTTTTACAGACTACAGACCAGAGGTAGTCTTTCATGCAGCAGCCCATAAGCATGTGCCATTGATGGAGGACAACCCCTCTGAGGCCATTAAGAATAATATTTTAGGAACTTACAATCTCCTTAATTGTGTAAATGACCATAAGGTTAAAAAATTTGTGCAAATAAGTACAGACAAGGCAGTTAATCCTACCAATATAATGGGGGCTACAAAGCGCTTTTGTGAAATTATGGTTCAGGCCTTTGATAAGGTTTCCCAAACAGAGTTTGTAGCTGTTAGATTTGGTAATGTTCTAGGCAGTAATGGCAGTGTAATTCCTTTGTTTAAGGAGCAAATTGCCAAAGGTGGGCCTGTGACTGTAACTCATCCGGAAATTAATAGGTTTTTTATGACCATACCTGAGGCAGCCCAACTAGTTATTCAAGCTGGTGCTATGGCAGCTGGTGGAGAAATATTTGTGTTAGACATGGGTGAACCAGTGAAAATAGCAGACCTGGCAAGTGACCTTATAAAATTATCTGGCTTTAAGCCTGATGAAGAAATAAAGATACTCTTTACAGGATTAAGAAAGGGAGAGAAGCTCTACGAAGAACTGCTAATGAGTGAAGTTCATTTAACGAGTACTTCTCACCACAAAATATTAATTGAAAAACCCATGGAATATGAAATGGACTTCATTGAACAGTGCATAGATAAACTAGACAATGTAGTGAATGAAGATAATAATAAGATATTCAAGTTAATGCAGGACATTGTTCCTACATATAAAAAAAGGTGGATTACAAGTAGTAATCCACCTTTTTTTACTTTAGAACAACCTGTTCCATATATTCCTTATAGGTACCAGCAGCTCCAATTAGATGCTTTATACCTATTTTAGATTTCATATTTTGAATATCGCTTATTACCTTTGCAGGTAATTTCCCGTTAATTATCAATGTTGGTGAATTTGTTTTTCCTGCTAATGCAGAAGCGGACAAAGCATCTGGGAAATTTGTTCCTAAAGCTACATAGGTATTAGAAAAATCAAAGTTTAAGCCCTTAATTACAGCTAAATTGGTTTCGTACCTATCAGCACCTGCAAATCTTGTAGGGTTAGGTAGTGTTTTTTCGATGCTTGAATAAACAACCCCAGTACCACCAATAACATAAGTCTTAGTGATGGTTGAATTATTCTTAATATAGTTGCTAATGCCAGGAGTAAGAGCGTTCTTGTCAGTTAGCAATATTGGAATTTGATTAGCTGCTGCATATGCGGCAACTGAAAGTGCGTCTGGGAAGTTTCTTCCGTTAACAACTATTACTTGAGTTGGCTTAGAAAATTGCTTAGCAATGTTTAATGAAGTTTCAAATCTATCTGCACCTGAAATTCTAATAACATTAATATTTCTAGCCTTCAAATTATTTTCTGTGGCAGTGGATACAGAACCCCAACCACCAATAATAAACACTGTTTTTACCTTAAGTCTGTCTATCTCCTTAGAAACATCAGCATTCAGAGTTTTTTGAGGTGTTAGCAAAATTGGAGCATTGTATTTACCTGATAATGGCGCTGCGGATAAGGCGTCAGGGAAGTTTTCTCCGTTAGCCAATATAGCATAATCAGATTGAGTCCAACCAGCTTGAGAAACCTTAATTGAGGTTAAATATCTGTCTGCTCCAGTGTATGTTTGATAAGAAGCTCCACCAATATTAATTGATAGATCTGAAGCAGTGTAAGCAATGCTATTGGAAGCAGGTTTAGAATTAGCAAGTTTAATTCTTAGGTTATAAGCATTAGGAGATAGGGTAATATTCTCCTTAGTGGTCTTTAAAGTAAAAGCTCCATTTTTAACTGCTTGTACCTTCATTACAAAAAGAGTGCTGTTAGTTGAATTGATACCAGCTGTTGAGCCTATACGAGTTGTATAAAAACTAATGTTTCCATTAGCGTCATCTCTTTGTACTATACCACTGTTAACAGAAGTATTATCAAAAATCTTGCCTTTTTGAATATTTAAAACTTTAATCAAAGCAGGATTATATTTAAAGTCAATAGAGGCGCCATACAAATCCGTAACATTAGCAATGTTCACAACAATATCAAAGGAATCGCCTGTATAAATTTCGGATTTACTAGTGCTATAATTAATTGTTGTAGTTGTATTGGCAGCGTAGGTAGGAGCACCTGTATTGATTGACAAAGATATTAAAAGTATGCACAAAAATGGTAGAATAGTTTTATAAAGTGCTTTGCTTTTCAAGTGTTCATCTTCCTCTCTAATTTATTTTACCTATTAGTTAAAGCTAGGTGTATCAAGTATCTATGCTATATTATATTATAAATGGCCTGCGAAGTATATAAAATTCTACAAATTTAAAGAATAAGTTTGTGAAAATTAAGATTTTTTTCCAATAAGTTTTCCTATTAGTAATGGTATAAATGTACCAATTAATAAGAAGGGCAGCCAATTATAATTTATGTTTTTTCTAAGTACATAGTTTAGCGGTAGGTGAAAGTACATTATCCAAAAGGAGTTTTTACCTATGGATTGTAAAATCTTCATATTTCTTAATGGGTAGCTGTCTATAATTATGGCAAAGGTAAAAAGCAAGGGGATAAGTAAATCCAATATAAAGTTATTGTAAATACTATATTTCATATCTAAAACATAGTTTAATTTTCCAATATGATTTAGATACAAGGGAAATAAACAAAGAAGATTAATTATTAAAGCCAGGGGGAAAAGCTTTATCTTATCCATGGATAAAATTTTTTCCAGGGGCTTTTTAAACATATAACCTAATCCAAAAAACATTATTGCAAAAAGAGCAACATCAGCATTTAAGGGATAGTTAATCCTTTTGTTAGTCAAAGCAAAGCTATAGGATTGCACATGGGCCAAGCTATAGCATATTAACATAAAGGTGAAGATGATTATTTTTGATTTTGTAAAATAGTTCAGGAGAGCAAAGGCAAGCTGGGTTATCAATAAGCAGGTGACAAACCAGAATATACCATGAATGCCCATTAGCAATCTGCCTCCAAATATATGGTTATACAGGTATTGTTTATTATAGGTTACTGAAGTATAGTAGGGCTCTATTACAGAAAAAAGTATGAGAAATAGAACATAATACCCCAGGGAACCAATAATTTTTTTCCTCATATACTGTTTCAAATCTGAAAAGCTACTAATATCTTTAAACAGGATACCGCTAATGAAGAAAAAAGCGGGCATATGAAACCAGTATATATAGTCCTTATATTTAAAGCCAGAGTGACCAAGTACCACTAGTATTATAAGGATTCCTTTGCTAGCATCTATACTAACATCTCTCTGCTTAAGATTTTTCATGTGTATACCTCCGAATTAGCTGTTAATAATATTGTATCACGTTTGCTAAAGAAACACAGTTGGAATTTTATTGCTCCACATATGTGATGTAGACAAATGGGCAATTATAAAGTATAATAATAGCGATAATATACAAAAATTTACTAATTTGTCGAGACTAAATTTAAGGATTGGTGTAATAATAAATGAACATATTATATATTGATCATTATGCAGGTTCTGATATTCATGGAATGGAATTTAGACCTTTTTATATGGCCAGAGAATGGAGTAAAAGTGGTTTTAATACAACAATTGTAGCAGCGGATTATTCCCATTTAAGAAAGCTGAATCCAGAAATTAGTAAGGATTTTGAGGAAACTAAGGTTGAGGGTATAAACTACTGCTGGATAAAGACCAATAGATATCAAGGTAATGGAGTTTCTAGAATAATCAGCATGATGCAGTTTGTTTCCAAGCTAAAAAGGCGGGCTAAATATATGGCGGAAAAATATAAGCCAGATGTGGTTATTTGTTCTTCTACCTATCCCTTTGATACCTATGCGGGTCAGAAAATTGCAAAGTACGCTAAGGCGAAGCTTATACATGAGGTTCATGATTTATGGCCCTTAACTCCTATGGAACTTGGAGGTTATAGTAAAAATCATCCCTTTATTAAGGTTATGGCGGCAGCAGAAAAATCAGCCTATAGGAAGTCAGCTTCTATAGTTTCCATACTACCAAATATAAAGGAATACCTAGATACATTAAATATAAACACCAAAATTGTTACAGTACCAAACGGGGTTGTAACTACGGATACTAGCAAGTTATTACCGGCCAATGAGCTGATAAAGGCTAAAATAGATGAGCTACATAGTGAAGGAAACTTTGTAGTGGGCTACGCTGGAGGAATTTCCATTTCCAATGCTATCATGGATTTAATTAAAGCAGCAGAACTATTAAAAGATAAAAAAATCGCCTTTATAATAATTGGCGATGGTATAGAGAAGGAAGGCATGGTCCAGTACAAGGAAGAGAGAAATTTGGATAGAGTGTATTTCTTTAACTCAATAAAAAAGCAGGAAATCCACAATACTCTTTCAGAAATGGATGCACTTTATATAGGAAGCAAAAAAAGTAGGCTATATAAGTATGGCATGTCCCCTAATAAAATTTACGATTACATGTTGGTTGGAAAACCTATAATAAGCGCTTTAGATACTGAACACAGTCCATTACACTATAGTAATGTTTCCTTCCAAGCTGAGCCTGAAAATCCAGTGTCCATAGCTAAAACCATAGAAGATATGCTTGGATTAGAACAGAGTGAAATTAACAGTATAAAGGATAAATCTATAAATTGTGTATTAGATAACTATACTTATGAAAAGTTAGCTGAAAAGTTTGCTAATGAGTTTAAAAGATAAAGGGTGATAATGTGGAATTTTTATATAAGCAGTATAAGAATATGATTGGTTTACTAAGAGAAAAGGGCTACAGTTTTGCTGATTACTTAAACTATAGTAATTTTAATAAAGCTGTAATCTTAAGACATGACGTGGATTTTTCTCTAGAAAAAGCTTTAGAAATGGCTGAAATAGAGAAAAAAGAAGAGGTTCAATCTAATTATTTTATCTTATTATCCACTAACTTTTATAATATTTTTTCTAAGGAATCCTGTGACATAATTAAGAAAATACAAAGCCTAGGACATAATATAGGACTGCACTTTGACGAAAAGAAATATGACATAACTGATAAGGAAAGTATGGAGTTTTATATAACTAAGGAAAAAGAAATCTTCGAAGAAGTACTGGATATGGAGACTCAAGTTGTTTCTATGCACAGACCCTCAAAATGGGTGTTGGAAAGTGACCTGCAATTTGAAAAAATACTAAATACTTATTCTCAAGAGTTCTTTAAGAATTTTAAGTATGTTTCAGATTCCAGAATGCATTGGCGTGAAGATGTTATGGAAATAATAAAGGAAGAAAACTTTCAAAGACTTCATATATTAACCCATCCTTTTTGGTATTCAGATAAGGATGAAGCTATGAAGGAAAAGTTACTTCATTTTATAAAGGAAGCAGAATTTGAAAGATATAGAAGCTTAAAAGACAACTTTCGTGATTTAGATGAAGTAATTGAGGAGGAAGAGGTAAGATGCTTATAAAGGTCCAGCATATATTAAAATATTTAGAGCAAGCCAACTTAAAATTTAAATATCAAGGGGATTGCCAATTAGAAATTCAAGGCTTCAGTCCAATAAGTCAAATAAAGAGTAAGACTATAACTTGGATAAAGAAAATAGAAGATATAGAAGGATACGATTTTACAAAGGTAGAAGGTATTTTAGTGGTTTGCAATGAATTTGATTGCCAAAAATATAAGGACGTAAGCTTTATCTTCTGTGAGGATCCTAAGGAACTATTCTTTTCAATATTAAAAGAGTTTTTTAAACAAAAGGAATACAAAGACTATATAAGCCCAAAATCTGTAGTGGAGACTAAGCATATTGGCAAAGGGGTTTATATTGGTCATAATAGCTTCGTTGGTGAAGATGTTACTATTGGAGATAATGTAGTAATTAAGAACAATGTTACCATAGAGGGAAAGGTAACTATAGGGAAAAATACAATTATACACTCTGGAGTTGTAATTGGAACAGACGGGTATGGATATTTTCAAGATAGTGAAGGGAAAAATCAAAAGGTTCCTCATTATGGCGGCGTTGTTATTGGAGAAGATGTAGAAATTGGTGCTAATACCTGTATAGATAGAGGGACTTTAGGAGATACCCTAATAGGTAACAACGTAAAAATAGACAACTTATGCCACATAGCTCACAATGTGGTTATCAAAGAAAACTGTTCTGTAATTGCCATGTCTGTCATAGCTGGTAGCGTAGTATTAGAAAAAAACGCCTACATTGCCCCTGGGGTAATAGTGAAAAATCAGCTCACCGTTGGAGAAAACAGTTTGGTTGGATTAGGTGCAGTTGTGCTTAAGGATGTAGAGAAAAACAAGGTTATGGCAGGAGTACCTGCAAAAGTTATAAAAGAATTATAATGTCAAAAAGAACTAAACTTTTTACTATAAAGTTTAGTTTTTTTTATTTTCATGTTAAAAAAAGCAGAATAAAATAGTATAATGTATATAGATATAATAATAATTAAAAGGAGTAGGAGGTTTACATGAAAATCCGCGGAAATAAATGTATTAAAACCATGGTTTTAGTAGTTGCTTGTAGTATTTTGGCATCAAATTCCTTAATACTCCGTGCATCGTCCAATTTAAAGTTAGATGTAAACGATGATGGAGTTATAGATAAGGTGGATTACTTGAGTGTAAAATCTAACTACAATGGTAAGTCTAGCAAATTTGATGTGAATTCAGATGGGATTATAGATATATATGATATGACTGCTATATCTTCTAGCTTTAATCCTATTTATGAAGACAATGATTATTATGCAGAAGGCAATAGTCCAAGCAATATTCTTAACTCAGCCTTTGTAAACTATAATAATGATTGGATCTATTTTAGGAACACTCAAGATGGGGGAAGGCTATATAAGTCCAGACTTAACAGTGAAAGTAAGGTAAGACTAACTAACGAGGCTGTTGAAAGTGTAAATATAATAGGCAATAGAATTTATTATATTAACACATCAGATAATTATAAGATTTATTCTATAAAAACTGACGGTAGCGATAGAAAACTCTTGGTAAATGAGCCAACAGAAAATCTCATTGCCTCAGGAGATAAGTTGTTTTATAAATCTAAGACAGATTATAAAGCCTATAGAATAAATACAGATGGATCGCAAAAAATAAGAATTACTTCAGACGCTGTTGGAAGATTCTTTGTGAGAGGAGAGCTTGTATATTATTCAAACTCTATTAAGGGTAGGCAGCTTTATAGAGTAGGTATAGATGGCAGTAACAATGAATTGTTTAGTCCTGTTACCGTAGTTAATTTTGCTTACGAAAAGGGTGTAATATATTATGTGAACTCTGTAGATAATAAAATATATTCTCTAGATTTACAGAGCAAGGACACTAAGAAGATAGTTGATGATGTAGTAATGGCTATAAATGTTAAGAATGGAGTTATATATTATAGCCTAAAATCTGACGGTAGCCTATTTAAAGTCAAGGTAGATGGCACAGGTAGGACCAGCATAAATGGTGAAAAGGTTGGGTTAACTTTAGGTGATGCCAAGATATCTGTGGAAGCCGATTGGATATACTATACTAATTCCAAGGATGAAAATAGACTTTATGCCATAAGTACAGAGGGTAGAAATAAAAAGGATATGGAAACAACAATAGTGGGAATAGTAGATGTAGGATCTACTTTAAGCTTAAGGCAAGGCCCTTCTACCAGCACTGCCCTATTGGCGGCTCTGCCCAATAATACTAAATTAGATATTATTGATAGAACCTCATCTAATGGTTCTACTTGGTATAAGGTAATATATAGAAATGCAGGCAAGGAGCAAATTGGCTATGTGTCCGCCTACTATATTATTGTGGTTAATGATGATAGAATGTGGAATCATCTAGGAGTGCTTTCTGAAAAGTATGAGTCCAATGGTGACCCAGGAACCATATCTAATACCGAAGGTGACTTGGGAGCAAAGTCCTATGGTACTTGGCAGTTTTCTACTACTGCAGGTTCCTTAACAACCTTCTTCTATTGGTTGGAAGGAGAAAATAAAGCCTTCTTCGATCAGCTGAACGCAGGCTGGGTGGCAGATGGTAATAAAAATGGTACAAAATTTGACGCTGCTTGGAAGTCCTTAGCCACAAATCACTATAAAGAGTTTTATAATATTCAGCATAAATACACTAAAATGATGTATTATGACAGAGCTGTGTCTATACTAAATAGCAGATACAAAAAGGATTTCAACACCTATAGCTTTGCCTTTAGAAATGCAATTTGGTCCACTGCGGTTCATCATGGTGTTGGGGGAGCAACCAATGCAACTACTGCAAAATTACCAGGAGTTATAAGTGTTGCCATAGAAACTAGTTCTGATGAGAGAGGCATAATACGACAAGTGTATGCTCAAAGATCAAAAACAGAAATTTATTTTTCTGGTTATGACCCCCAAAATCCAAAACAAGCGGCAAAATTGGCAAGTGTTAAGAACAGATTTGTAAATGAATGTGAAGATGCCCTTCAAATGTTTGATTATACTTTAAGTGCTAGCGAATAAGAAATAGCAAAGGAAAGGAAGGTGCGGAGTTTGGCTAAGAAGAGAAAGAAGAAAAAGAATAATAGAAGTATATTAGTAGCAATTGTAGTGTTATGTATCATAGGCGTAGTTTCCTATTTTGGAGCTTTAAAGTTCTTAGGAAATGGTGGTAGTACCAAAAGCAACAAAAATGCTCCTAACATTAAAGATGTAGCTCAGACCTCTCCTGATGATAAGGAAAAGGAAGAAAACAAAAATCCAGATGAAGAGAAAAAACCATCTGAAAAGCCAGTAGAGGAGACACCTAAAGAAACAGAGGATGAGGATAAGAAGGAAGATGAAGTAAAAGAAGATCAGCCTCCAGAGGAAACAGTAAAGCCTAACAGTGCCTTTGCAGAGGAAGTTGTAAATAACTTCTCCGTACTATACCCTATAACCGTTAACAGCGGCAGAAGTATGGAAGTATTAGATCAATTGATTATCAAAGATAGTGATTTCTATAATCAAACAAAAAAGCAACTTGATAATTATAAAAAAGATAAGGTTACTATTCAATTTACTGACTTTACCTTGCAGGATGTAAACTATGTAGGAAATCAGCAGTTTGATATTAAGATTTCTCAGGAATTGGTGGAAAACAAAGCCGGAAATAGTACTAGCAAGAAGCAAAGTGTAGTTTATAGAGTTATATCTAGTGAAGCTAAAACTGGAATAATTAGTGCCAAAGTGAATTGAAGGTAATAAGTTTACAGTTTATTTTATAAAAGCACCCTATATAAAAGGAGCTGAGGGCTACCATAAGTAGCAACTCAGCTCCTTTATTCCTTTAAGGGATAATTATTAAATTATGAAACTAGCCTATTTGAGAGCAGCCTTAAGCTTTTCTAAAATTCTATCTCTCTTTCTAAGAGCATTTATATAGCTAATATTCTTCTTTTTAGCGTAGACTGTTAAAGGACATCTGTGGTAGTAGACCATTATTATTAGCTCCTGTTCATCGGAGGGGAGCTTAGAAATAGCTTTTCTTAGATAACCGTATTGTAGAGTCTTTATAACCCTATCTTCTATGTCTTCGTCATCTCTAAGCATCTCTAAAAATTCTATAGAATCCCCGTCTTCTGAAGCCATAGGGGCGTTTAAGCTTACTTCACTACTGCTGCTTACATTGTCTCTTAAGGTCAATTTGATAGCGTTCTGTATACTTATCATAGCATAGGAAGTAAAGGTATTGGAACCTACCCTATATTTAGATACAGCATTAATTAAGGCCACGTAGGCGATTTGCAGCAGGTCGTACATATCATAGTTTTTAATGTTATACTTGTTGGCAGTCTTGTATATGTAGGATTTAAAGTGATCCAGTATTTTAATTAATTCCTCCTTGTTTCCGTTTTTTGCTCTTCTAACGGCAGCTTCCATTTCAAAGTGTTTCATTTTATCAACCTCCAAACATATGTTCTAATATTAAATATGCAGTTGGAGGAAAGTTTATCGGGTGAATTTAAAAAAATTCAAAAAAATAATTGGCAGGGTAAACTGCCAACTGTAAGTTCTTATGGTCACTAATTTAAAAGATTAACTAAATGTTTAATTATTGTGGATTCTCTCCATTTTCACTTGTTGAATCAGGTGTTACGCCCCCGGAAGAAGAGTTATCCTTGGGAGGGTTATAAGCAGTTCCGCCACCAGGTGTATAGGGCAGGTATATTATAAATTCACTACCCTTGCCTATATCACTGCTTAATTTTATGGCTCCTTGATGTAGCTCTACTAGGGACTTGACTAAGGATAAGCCTATACCAGTACCGGCCTTTCTTTTTTTGCAATCCCTACTGGCTTGTATAAATCTGTTGAATATGGTTTCTTGCTTATCTTTTGGAATTCCTTCTCCTTCATCTCTTACAGATATTATTATGGTGTCTACCAAGTCTTTGATAGTTACATAAACATTCTTACCTGCAGGGGTGAATTTTACAGCATTGGACAACAGATTGAGAATTATACGCTCCATGTAGTCTAAATCAAAGGCCATAATTTTTTCCTCTATATCTGTATCAAAAATTATATTAACTCCTCTAAGCTTTGCGTAATCCACTACTGACATAGTAGTATTCTCCACGGCGCTTACGATGTCTTTATTCTCTAGATTTAAGTTTAAATATCCTGCTTCTATTTTTGTTATATCTAGTAGATTATTGATCATTTTAAGGAGCCTATAACAGTTTTGCTTTATCACTTGGTTATACTTTTTATAACTTTCTTTTATCATATTCAGATCATCTGTTTTGTAAGCTTGATCCTGTAGTTGCACTATACCCATTATTACATTTAAAGGGGTTCTGAGCTCATGGGATAGGTTTGTAAAAAAGTCTCTTTGAGCTCTTTCCGTATCTTCTACTTCCTTAAGAAGCTTCTGGCTCTTTTTATACTCTTCCATATACCGCTGAGCCTGCATCTTTTCCGATACATTTTTAATTATTTGCAGATAGGCCTCTTCTTGGTGGTAAACAATCTTCTTCCCAGAAAGCTCTATATCTATCTCTTTTCCGTCATAAACCCTAATAACTCTTAAATGTATAGCCTTTAGCTCTTTTCCCCTTTCAATTTCTTTAATAAAATTTTTATATGTTTGCACATATTCTTTCACAGGCTTTATAAGGTTACAAATATTTAGTCCCTGTAAATCATTATTACTGGATCCTAAAAGTATTTTTGAAGCAGCCACATTAGAAAAGATAATGGTGTCCTTCTTTCTAATATATACCCCTTCACTGACCAAATTAAAAATATTCTTATAGTTTTTCATTATTTCCATTGAAATCCCTCACCAAAATATACAGATGCAATCATCCTATTTTTTTCAATCATCTTATATATTCTACACAAGCTGAAGAATTCCTTCCAAATAATGTTATTTCTTGCAATATTTTTTATTTAGCTTAGTTCAATTTTTATTTTACTACCTCGTATGCCGTGTTGTGCTGGCTCTACTAAAAGCCTTATAGGCACTCTGCTTTTTATCTCTTCTACGTGGCTTATTATTCCTACAGATAATCTGTCAGAGTACAGCCTTTCAAGAGAGTCCATAACTGTATCTAAAAGATCATTATCCAAGGTTCCAAAGCCTTCATCTAAGAAGAAAAACTCTAGGGGTGCACTTCCCTTTAGCTGTATTTGTGAGGATAAGGCTAGGGCTAGACATAGTGAAGTTAAGAAGGTTTCCCCTCCTGAAAGGGTACCGGTAGCCCTTCGGCTTCCTCCATTAAAGTCATCCCTCATTATAAAGTTTCCTGCACTGTCTATTTCTAGGGCATATCTACCGGAAGTAATATCTTTCAATCTCTTTGAGGCTTCAATACAAATATACTTCAGCTGGTTAAGGGCCACAAATTCTACAAACTTATTACCTTCTATTAGCTTAGCTATATCTTCAATATTACTGCTAATATGGTCTAATTCCCTTTTCTCCTTTAAAAGCCCCTTGTATTCTGCTAAATTAACTTCCATTTCCTTTATTCTATGGGCTGCCGCTGCTCTTTCCTTAATATTGTTTTCAAAAGCTTTATTTGCCTCTGCCCTTCTAACTATAAGCTGCTGCCACTCTTCTTCTTTAATTCTATTTTCACCGATTCTTCCACTTATTCTATCTATATTTGCCTTTAAGTTGTTTTTATTATTATCAAAGGCAGTTATTTGCAGGTCTTCTGCTTTCATAAGTTCTTCAGGAAGGATACTTTTTTCTACTTCCTCACTGCTATTAAATTTATAGAGTTTCAATTGACCTGATAATCTTTCCTTCTGCTGGCCCAGTTGTTGTATCAGTGAATTACTTGTAGTAGTAGCTTTAATAAGGCTATCATTAAGGCTTCTATTTTCTTCTTTGATCTTATCAAGCTTATCTTTTAGTTTGCTTTCCTCTTCAATTAACCTTGTCTTTTGCAGCCGTACCTCTTCTAGATGTTTAGAAACCTCTTTACCTTCTGATAGTTGCTTAATATATTCTGTTTCCCTGTCTATTACAGCCTTTTTTTCCTTGCCACTTTCTAGGATTTTAGCTATATCAATCTCCAAAAGAGATTTACCCTTAACAAGCTCCTCCTTCTGCTTGTTAAGATTGTTTATTTCTTCATTTATAAGCTTCAATTTTTGCTGCAGGTCACCGCCCTCTTTTTCCTTTTCCTTCAGCTCCTTTTGGACAAGGGACACATCCTCAATCTTATACAATTTCTTTAAGCTTGTAGCCTCCTCCATAACTGGCTCTAGCTTCTTTTGGTTATTTTCTATATCTATATTTGTTTCAGCATAGGCGGCCTTTTCTGCCTTTAGCTTTTCTGCAAGGATAATCTCCTTTTGTTCTATACTAACCTTATTTTCCTTTTCTAAGCTTAGGCGCTTTTCTAGCTCTTCTTTTTTCTTATTCCACTCTTCTATAGTCTTAGTTAGTGCCTGAAATTCTTTTTCCGCTTCAGCTTTCTCCTCAATTACCTTTTCCAAGTCTAGTCCCTTAAATTGGCCTTCTAATGGTTCTAAAAAAGCAGCGGTATACTGTCGATTTTTTTGTAAAAGCTCCCTATCTACCTGAACTTTTCTTATCTTATCCTCCAATTCCTTTTCCTTCTTACTTAGTTCCTCCTTTAGCTGTATTTTCTCTGAAAGTACAGCACTGTCTTGAAGGGCAGGAGAAGGATGATGAGTTGAACCACATACAGGGCAGGCTTCCCCTTTCTTTAGTTCCTCTGCCAACCTATAGGCAATATGACTTTTCTGGGCTTCTTCTATTTCCTTTTCTACTAGCTCCAGCTTTTCACGAAGCTCTTTATGCTGACTAGTCAATTCTTCATGATTGTTTTTTAATTCTTCAAGTTTCTTATCAATTTCCCCTAACTCTCCAGTGATTTCTTCCTTCCTTTCTTTATAGGCAGTTAAGTCCCCAATAAGCTTTTCTAATTTAAATATGGCATCCTTTTTTTCAAATAATACACTGTTATCTGGAGGTGGAAGTTCTATAACCTTAGTGAGTTTTTCTTCTGTTACCGCAATTTCTCCAAACTTCTCCTCTTTTAATTGTTGAACTTCTCTTAGTTCTTTTTCTAGCTTTGCTATAAGTACATTTCTCTTTATCTGTCTCTCTTTTAAATCCCGTATAGAAGCCTTTAACTTGCTAGCTTCATCCTGAAGAACCACCAACTTATTTATATCATCTCGATATGAGGGATCCACTACTAGCTCTTCTAGCCTTTTTTCAGCAGCTACTTTTTCATCTTCTATCTTAGTAAGTTTATTAGTAACAGCTTCTGACTTTTTATTAACTTCATTAAGAAGGGCTTTCTTTTCATTATACTGTTTTAAGAGAACTTCCCTTTCAGCCTTAATATCCTTTAACTTATTTAACCTTTCTAAAGCAGCAGCAAGGTTTGTTTCCTTTTCAATCAGCCTAGGCAACTCTTTTTCTCTTTGCTGCAGAATACTTTTATATTCTGTCTCCTTCTTCAAAAGCAGGTCACTGCTGAACTGTAATTGTTTATTAAGCTTTTCTATTTCTAGCTTGCCAGTAGCAATCTTCTCTTCTATGTCCTTTACAGCCTCTAAGAAAGGCTTTACCTTCCAAGCATTTTCCGAGGCCTTTAACTTGATCCTTCTAGCCTCTATCTCCGGCTCTAGCTTTATTTGTTCCTTATACTTATTTTCATACTCTATTAGCTCCTGTTGAAGCTCCCACAAGTTCTTATCTAACTCATACTGCTTATCTAAATTTTCCTTTTCCTTTTTTATTTCCTTTGCCCTATTTGTTAAGATATTAAAACTTTCCTTCAATTCCTTATACTTGTCTTCACTTATTCCTTGTTCTTCGTAGGTTTTAGCCCTTCCCATCACTATGTTTAGTTGATCGTTAACAGCCCTTCTTTTTTCTCTTATTTTAGCGCCCAATTTTCGTCCAAAACGTTCTAGGCCAAAGAGCCTTTCCAACATATTTCGTCTATCCTTACCTGTCAGTTTCAAAAACTCATTAAACTTACCTTGAGGTAGTACCACAGAACGAGTAAAGTCCTCTGCAGTTAGTCCCAAAATATTCTCTATACTTTCCTTAACCTCTCTAGATCCCTCTGCTATAACCACCTTACCACTTTCTTGATACTCTAGCAGGTTTACATGTTTAGATTTGTAACCACCAGACTTATCCCTAGTTATTACCCTTTCTGCACAATAGACCTTTCTTTGACCAGAGTACAATATTTCAAATTCATAGCTTACAGAAAGAGAATCGCAATTAGTATTTATAAACTCCTTGGCTTCTCTAGCTATATTGCCATAAAGAGCTATAGTCATAGCATCTAATATAGTGGATTTTCCGCTACCTGTAGGTCCAAATATACCAAAAAGCCCTTTTTCCGTAAGCCTTTTAAAATCTATAACCTGTTCTTCTATAAAGCTATTTAATCCCTTTATGGTAAGTTTTCTTGGCTTCATTATTCCTCCACCAGCCTTTCTTCCTCATCAAGCTCTTCTTCCTCATAGGCCAACTCTGCAAAGACCTTCATAATCTCTTCCCTTGGCTCCACTCCACGCTGAGAAAGATAAAACTCTTTAAAAAGCTCTGTTACACTCTTATCTCCAATGCCCTGGAATTCTTCCTCCTCCTGCTCCAAACCTCGGATCTTAGGAACAATCTCCACAATATCTTTCCTATACTCATTCATAAGCTTAATATATTCCTGCGAAATATATTCATCAGTCTCTATCTCAAGGTAAACCCATATATTTCGCTGGCTATTTTCCTTGCACCTTTCAACAGCCTCATCAATACCTTTACATTTCCATATTTCAATTGGCTTATAATTGCTAAGATATACTTCCTCCACCACAGCTTCAGACCCTGCCTTTAAGTCTACAATATTCACAGACTTACTGTAGCCCACTTCACTCTTACTGTACTGAATAGGAGATCCGCTGTAATAAGCCTTTAACTTTGTAGCCCTAACCTTTTGAGGTCTATGAAGGTGGCCTAAAGCTATATATTGAGCCTTCTTAGGTAGTGCCGATGGTTCTACAGCTAAAGAGCCTCCTAGCTCAATCTGTCTTTCCGAATCGCTCCTATCACTGCCCATAACATAAACATGAGAAACAGCAATATTTATTGTATCCTCCCTATAATTTCCACTTAAATTTTCAAAAAGCTCACCTATTCTTTCTGAATAGCTTCTCTTTCTATCTTCATCAGTATCCTTTTCAATAAAAACTTCATTTAAACGCTTCTCACTAGGATAGGGCAAGGCAATAACTACTGCTTTTTCACCTCTTAAGTGAAGCTCCAGCCAGCCTTCTCCAGAAGCAACTACTTGAAAATTTCCATATGGTCCTGGTTCAAGAATAGACTTAGGAGTTCCAAGCATCATAACCCCTTGCTCCGAAGCTAAGGGCGAAGCAGCAATAAGCCTTTCAGGATTATCGTGGTTACCAGCAATAACTAAGACCGCCCTGTTACCACCATCAGATAGCTTCTTTAAAGTTTCATAAAAAAGCCGCTCTGCCCTAGCTGGCGGATTGCTGCTATCATATATATCACCAGCTATTATTACCATATCTATATGGTTCTTCTCTACTAGTTCTACAAACTCATCCAAAAACTTTTCCTGTTCTTCTAACCTACTGTTTTTTGTCCCCTCTAAATTTTTTCCAAGGTGCCAATCAGATGTGTGTAATATTCTCATAATTATCAACAGCCTATCTAGGCTGACCCCCTTTCCTGTGAATAATTTTTTCACTTATAAATATCCAAGTCTAGCTATTTATTTAATCATGGTCAAAAACCACTGAAGATTACATATATAAGTTAAACTTCCCTAATAAAAGCCTATACTATAATAATAAGTTTTATTTAAGAAAAATTCTATGGGTATCATTTAATTCTTTACCTAAACTTTGGCTTATATTCTAGGTAAGCAAGTATTTGTTTAATGAGAGCTTTAATTTAATTAATCTATTGTGGAAGGCCTGTGATTAATATATAATAACAGTAATTTATTCAAGTTAATAAAAAATCTCCCCAAGTACAACTTTAGATTTTGCAAGTTCTACTGCCGATATCCATCGTGGACAATATCAGCTTTTAATAGCAGCCCTTATTATTCTTGCTATTACCCTTATAGATATAAAATTTCCCTTATTCTTCTTTACTTTTAGACATATTGGGACTGTAGACAACCCTCAACCTTCAGAACTTTATATTATTTTGCAGAAGATATCCTGGTTTTTGGGTCCTGCTATTTCTATAATTTTAATGATAGTTGCCATTATTTAAACCCATACTAAACATGAAAGGAAAGGACAGAAGCATATGAACTGGCTTGAAGCAATAGAGAGATACACCCCCTACAATGAGCAAGAAACAAAGGATAAAGAACTTACCTTAAGCTACAGTAAGATTTTCAGCGATATGCTAACAAGAGCTAATGAATTGGTACACATAACAAGCTCCGCTTTTGTAATTAATAAAAACAGGGATAAAACCTTGCTCCCCATCTACATATCTCAGCAGGTTATTTAATTGAGGCAGATGAAAATGATCCTCTTCTTGTAAAAGCTGATGAAAACAGCGCAGTCAAGTGGATAGCTCTAGAGCAGACAGAAGCTTGGTCCAGCGAGCCTCATATGAAAAAGATATATCGCAAAATAATAGCTAAAATAAAGGAACTATAGAAGATTAATTGTTTCAACCTTAGAGTATTTTATAGCAATAATGCTGATTTAAGGTATAATATAACTTAATAGTAGAACAAGAAAATAAGAGGATTGATATAGATGTTAGATCTTTGTTTATTAGGCTGCGGAGGCAGTTTGCCCGTTCCCCAGCGGAGCCTTACTTCTCTGCTCCTATCTTATAATGGAAGAAAAATATTAATAGACTGCGGTGAAGGTACCCAAGTGTCTATGAAAATTCTAGGCTGGGGCTTTAAAACCATAGATGTGATCTGCTTTACCCATGCTCATGCAGACCATGTGGTGGGCTTACCTGGCTTGCTGCTAACCATAGCAAATTCAGAACGGGAAGAGCCTTTAACTATCATTGGGCCACCGGGCTTTCTTAAGATTCTTAACGGCCTTAGAGTTCTATGCCCTCAGCTTCCTTATGATATAAACTTTATAGAAGCCAATTTAGAAGGTGGAATCAATTTAAGTATAGATGACTTATCTATAAGTAGTATAGGCCTAGATCATACCATAAGCTGCGTTGGATATAGTTTCTACATTGCCAGGGCGAGAAAGTTTGATCCTGACAGAGCCAGGGCCAACAAGATTCCTATAGAACTTTGGAGTAGGCTTCAAAAGGGAGAAAGGGTGGAAATGGACGGTACAATATACTATCCAGATATGGTTTTAGGTGAAAGTCGTCAAGGTTTAAAGTTAAGCTATTTTACAGACACTAGACCCTTCCATGGCCTGACAGACTTTGTTAAAGATAGCGACCTTCTTATTGCAGAAGGCATGTATGCTGACGATGAGGAAATTGATAAGGCTATAAAAAATAAACATATGCTCTTTAGCGAAGCAGCAACTATAGCTAGGGATGCACAGGTAAAGGAACTGTGGCTTACTCACTTTAGTCCTTCTCTTTCTAATCCAGAGGACTATATAAAAAATGCCTCTGACATATTTAGCAATACAATTATAGGTTCAGATAGACTTACGAAAAAATTAACTTTTCCCCAAAACACTTGAAAGGAGCTTTTATAGGATGGATTTAGAAAGAATTTCAGCAATGGACCCCTACATGCTTTTAAGCATGGTTAATATGAAGCTTAGAGATTTTCACTCTTCTTTAGATAGTTTGTGCCAGGATTGGGATGTCAGCCCTTCTCTTATTGAAGATAGGCTGAAAAGTGTTGGATATGTTTATAATAAAGAAAATAATCAATTTGTAGCTTTATAAAAAACAATGACAAGACTGCAAAGTGCAGTCTTGTCATTGTTTTTTAATCTCAGCTCTTGTGAATTTATTCCCTCATTATAAATTATCTTTTCTTGCTGCAAACCTTTCATAGGCATATAGGATAAAAGGAATAGTGTAGGCCTGTAACATAGTCTGACCTATCTGTTCAATAAGTCTAGGAATCCAAAAGGCTATGAAGGCTGGTTGGCCAGCTCCAGTCCAAGTTGTAATTATTATATAGGTGTTGATAGTGGTCTCTAAAATACCTGATATACCTACTGCAATTAGCAGCTTTAAAGAATATTTATGTATGAATTCTACATTAAATTTCTTTCTTATAAACCTATCAATAAGAAATAATAAAATTCCTACTACTGACAAGATCTCGAAGCCATAGATAAGATTATATTTATTCTTTCCTATAGAGTTTATAGCCCCAGCCCAAAAAGAATCTGGGAAGAATAAAAGAGTTATATGGTTAATACTGCCAATTACTCCGATGAGGACAAATATTGTTATAAATATTTTTTGAAATCCTCCCTTATGGTACTTTTTTAAGCGTACCCATATTAATGCCGTTAGTATTCCAGACATAGCAGCGGTAAGAGTATACCATGGTAAATAAGCCCCCATAGGTTGCATTATAAATCCTATAATATCTACTATGGCTCCTGTTAGTGCCCCAAAGAGTGGCCCAAAAAGCAAGGCTGGAATTTTAGAAAATATACCGGAAATACCAACTCTCATAGCTGGCACCCCACCTATGTATATCATCTGGCTAAAACTTCTTACTGCCAGAGCCATGGCTATTATAATCCCAGTAAACACCACCTTTTTAATGTCATCTTGTTTGTTTTTCTTGTCCATAAAATAACCCCCTATTAGATGGCCGCCTAAATTATTTCTTCTACAGAATGATTTAACTGTATTAATTGAAATACCTAGTGCTTCAGAAATCTTTGAATAACTTAGACCAAGCTTTCTAAATTCTATGATCTTTTCTTTTTGTAGTTCATTCACAGTTTTACCTCCTTCTGAGAGGCAAAAGAAAAACCTCTCACTATCTAAAGGACAGCGAGGGGAGAAATCCGTAGTAAAAGATTTAATTAATCGTATTTTATGAAGGCATCAGTAAAGCCAGCCTTTTTTGCTTTTGCTAATTGTTTGTCTGCATTAGCCTTAACTGAATAAGCTCCTACTTGAACCCGATATAACTTCTTGGAAGTCGGAGTACTAGGAGCAGGTTTCTTTTCCTCAGTTAAGAGCTTTTTAACATCTGCTCTAAAGGTATCCATAGACTTACCATGCTTTGGAAACCAATTACTAGGGTCACTATGGTTACTTGCAATGCCAAGCCTATATCCTTCATAGTGGCCAATAATATTCTTTTCAGTTAGCTTATAAAGTTTGCAAAGATGAACACAGAGCTCCACAGCCTCCTTATAGACCTTCTTAAAGTAGTTAGCATCACTATATATAAATTGTATCTAAAACAAATTATTATGAGGAAGTGATTAAATGAATAAGAATATTTTTGAAGGTAAGTGGGAACAAGTTAGAGGACTTGCAAAAGAGACTTGGGGAAAGCTAACCGATGACGATTTAGAAAAAGCAAAAGGAAGCGCAATTAAATTTAAAGGTATGTTACAAGAAAGATTGGGCTATACTGAGCAACAAGCTGATGGAGCGATTAAAGATTTAATAGAAAAAATGAGTACTGAAGATATTAAAAAAGAAGCTTCTAAAATAATTGATAAAATAAAGAAATAACATTATGAAATTAAGTGCTGATTTTTCAGCACTTTTTATATTAACTTGGGTATATAGTAACGCAAAATTTTGGAGGATTAAAATGAGTAAATTATATGAATTCGATGCTGTAATAATTAAACATCCTGATATGGACGCGGCTTATATTGAAATACCCTTTGATGTAAAAGAAGAATTTGGCAAGGGAAGGGTACTTGTTCATGCCACTTTTGATGGAGAACCCTACGATGGACAAGTAGTTAGAATGAAAACTCCTAATCATATAATCGGAATTCGCAAGGATATTAGATCCAAGATTGGAAAACAAGCTGGTGATGTAATTCATGTGACCTTAGTAGAAAGAACTAAAGAATAAATGATTAAAAAAATGACACTTATTGAGAGTGTCATTTTAAACGTAAATTATTTAAACAAAGTAAGATCTAATATCGCCAGACATATATAATGAGCCGAAAGCAATTATTACATCATCTGGCTTTGCAGCATCTAGAGCTTTTTTAATTCCATCACTTACGCTTTTGCCTTCAATGATTTCCACATTGTATCTTTCGTGTAAAAATACTCCTAAGTCATGATAATTAAATGCTCTTGGATTGTTTGGCTCTACTACTACAAATTTTTCTGCGTAGGGTGCTACCATATCATACATTTTTTCAAATTCTTTATCGGCCATTACACCTGTTATAAAGGTCACTTTTTTGCCTTTAAAATATTTTTCGATATTATTGGCCAATGTGATTACGCCATGGGGATTGTGAGCTCCATCTACTATAAATGTAGGATTTTCTCTAAGAATTTCAAATCTTCCAGGCCATTTAACTTTCTCTAGGCCATTATAAAGATTTTCTTTTGATATATTCCAACCTTTATTTTTTAATACGTTAATCGTTTCTATAACTGTCGCTGCGTTATTCAATTGATGGTCTCCCAATAGAGATAACTTAATATTTTTATATTCTTTGTAGTTAAAGCTTTGGTTTTTTAAGCTTATTTCTAATGGTTCAATTTCATTAAAATCAGCAATGTGAAGTCTTGAAGATTTTTCTTTAGCAATGGTTTTAATCACATCTACAATGACTTTGTCTTGGTCATATAAAATCACATCGCAATCATCTTTAATGATGCCAGCTTTTTCCAAAGCTATTTCTTCAATATTTTCTCCTAGTTCTTTTGTATGGTCTATGCCAATTGCAGTTATTACTGCTGCTTCAGGAGAGTGGATAATATTCGTAGAATCTAATCTACCTCCTAAACCTACTTCCAAAACTACAATATCACATTTAACTTCATGGAAATACATAAACCCAAGGGCAGTAACTATTTCAAATTCTGTTGGCTTATTATCCATTTTATCCAATGCTACTTTTAACTTTTCTACTGATTTAATTAGAAAATCATCTGGAACATTTTCGCCGTTTACTTGAATTCTTTCATTGAATTTATTTATATAAGGCGAAGTATATAAACCTGTTTTATAACCAGCCTCTATTAGTACAGACGCAAGCATAGATGCTGTGGAGCCTTTTCCATTTGTGCCTGCAATGTGGATATATTTAAGTTCATCTTGGGGATTTCCCAGAAGATTCATCAACACTTCAATATTAGAAAGTCCTAGTTTACTTCCTTTCCATTGTGTTTGGTGAATAAAATCCATTGCTTCATTAATATTCATAGCTTCATCTCCTAATATTATGCCATTAAAACTCTTGATGCTGATTTATTCAATATAGAAATAACAACAATTTGAACAGGTACAAGAATCGCAGTTTGAACTAATCTAGATACGAGAACTGCTTGGTAAGGTGCTCCATATAAAATGGAAATCCATAGGGTATTCAATAATAAACTAAATATAAGTTGATTTATTAATACACCTGTAATTATTCTTGAAGTAGTTTGCTTTTCATACAAGAAGATTCCATGTGTCATTCCCATTAAAAAAGCAGTAAAAGTAAAACCAGGAAAATATTGACCTATTGGAAACAACATAGCTCCAACAAAATCTCCTAAAGCTGCTACTGTTCCAGCTTTAATTGGTCCTAATTTGATCGCTGCTATTACTACTGGAACAAATGCAAAACCTATTTTTATATTCCATAACGAGAGTGATAAAAAACGAGATAATACTACTTCAGTTGCAATTAATATTCCCATTAATACAACATCTTTGGTGGTGAACCTAAAACTTTCTCTTAAATTTCTTTCATTCATAAACTTTCTCCTTTCATATTTTTGGTACTGTCAAAGTTTTTTATATATCTAAGACAGCTACCATTTGATTTTACTTAATTTTTATATAAATAACTTGCCACCCCCTAAAAGTTCGTGTATTTTGAATTTGCAGTAAACAAAATTAACAACCTTAAAAGGAGGCAAGCTATTAGCATGATTAATACAATTCTTGTTGAATACGTTATATTTCTTATTGATGTTATAAAATATTTACTAACCTTACTTCTCGGTAAAAACCTTTTTAAAAATCTGTCAGATGAACCAGTAAAGAAGGAATATCAAAAACTTCAGGTTGATGAGTTGCCTATCTTTGATGTTCCTGAAAAGCTTGATTACAAGCTTTTGCTTAAAGAGTATCAGGACAGTCATGGTAAAGAACTCAAACCTGTTAAGCAGCGTAAAGATAAGCCTGCTATACCTAAAGACGTTGTGTGTCTTAAATGTGGTGCTCCGCACATGTATCTCTATGACAACAACGGTGGCAGAGGACAGTATCTTTGCAAGATATGCCGTACTCCTTTCCACGCTAAAAACCACTATCAAAAGTCAGTGATATTAAGGTGTCCACACTGCAGCAAGACCCTTGAGAAAGTGAAGGACCGTAAGGACTTTTATGTGTATAAATGCAAAAATAATAGCTGCTCCTTCTATCAGCGCAATCTTAGTTCAATGACTAAAGCTGAGAAGGAGGATTTCAAGAAGAATCCTGGCAAGTACAAGGTAAGATACATATTTAGAGAGTTTACCTTTGATTTTGTGCCATTATCAAAGAAAAGCCCTGTTACTACAAAGGTTTCACTGCCTAGAATAATGATATCTTCCTATACATTAGGACTAGTTTTAACTTATTACGTTAACTACGGTCTATCTTCAAGAAAGACAGCTGCTCTGCTTTATGATGTTCACGGAATTAAGATGTCTCATCAAGCAGTGCTAAACTACGTTAACTCTGTATCATCAGTTGTCAAGCCATTTGTAGATGGCTATAACTACAGCCTGTCGGACTCTTTCTGTGGAGATGAGACCTACATAAAGGTTAACGGCAAGTGGAACTATATTTTCTTCTTCTTTGATGCAGTTAAAAAGATAATACTTTCTTACAGAGTTTCTCCTCATAGAGATACAGAAACTGCTGTAAAGGCTATAGATGACGTTCTAACCAAGCTAAAGGAAATACCTAAAGACCTAAATCTCATAACTGATGGTAACCCTATATACCTCTTGGCACAGCATTTCTTTGCTGGACATGGCATAAACTTTGATGTTACACAGGTTATAGGACTAACAAATGAAGATGAGGTGTCCAAGGAGTATAGACCTTTAAAGCAGATTATTGAACGTCTAAATAGGACCTTTAAAGGTAACTATAGAACCACTACTGGCTTTGGCAGCTCAGATGGATCAGTTGCTTTTGTTACCATGTTTGTGGCTTATTTTAACTTCCTAAGACCACACTCAGCACTGGAAGGCAAAGTTCCAGTGGTGCTTAAAGAGCTAGAATCAATGCCAACTATGCCTGATAGATGGTGTAAGTTCATTGAGCTCTCACAGAACTACTGCCTGTCACAGGCTAGCGCCTAAGAGCTTATATCTATTTAGCTGAGCCCTTAGCAGTTGGCGTTAGCGAACCCTTGAAAAACCAATGAGCCAAATGGCAAAATTAGGATGAGAGGGCTTATTTGTCATGCCCTTATATCTATTCCCTTTGCCCTCTACGAGGTAAAGACTTCATTTGGCGAATGTTTGTCAAGGGCAACTGCGGTTAGTTGCAGCTAACTTCAGTTTGTTGGTAGTTTTGAAGCTAGTTTTTCATAAACTTTTTACAGTACCTTCTAATAGCTTTTCAATATCTTTTAAAATTTCATCATCTTTATCAATTTTCTTAGCAATTTCTAAATGAGCTTTTGCTTGTTTAGTATCTCCAATATTTATATAACTCATAATTAAATTAGTGCAAACTTCTACTGAACGAGTAACTTCAAAAACCTTTCTAAAATATGTTATGGCAGTTTTAAAATCACCCAGACAGGCATAATTCAAACCAAGCTCATTATATACATCTAAAATATCCTTATCTATTGAATTGGCTTCGTTTAAATAGTATATAGCCTTTTGATAAACTCCTAAATTTCTGTAAGCAACAGCTATATAATAATAGAGAAAAGCGTCTGTTTCCATCTCTTCTAATAGTGGCAAAAGCAGCTTTAGAGCATACTCAGGATTAGAATTAACATTCTCTTTTCCATTTTCTAAATCTGCTAATAGTTTTAGTTTTTCATTATACTCTGCTACTTCAGCCTTTACACTACCACCGTAGCTATAGTATAAATTTAAACTATTTAAGGCATCTACATATTTTCCTTCTTCATTATACAATAGGCTTTCATAAAAAAAAGCCATAGGAAACTGCATATCTTTACCAAGGTCTATAAGATCCTTATATTCATTTATATAACTTTTATTACTTTTTAGCCCATTGTTCAAACACCAAAGCATTTTATTATAAATATCTACATCTGAGTCTGTTACAAATAGTCCTCGGAGTAATACATAACTTTCTAAATAATCTTCATTTTTAACATATTCAGCTATTAGGGCTTTTACTGTTAAGGGGCACCAATCATTAGCATTTATAATTGCTTTATAACTATTAACATATTTAAACCCCTCATCACAGCCTATAACAAAATACATTCCTTCCACAAAACATTTTACTGGAATCTCTTCCAAGTTGTTATTCAACTTCACTTCATCTATTATAGTATTTGCTCTAATAGGCAAATATACACTATCTTCTAATGATATATTAAATATTTTTTGTAAAGCATCCTTATTTATATCTAAAAATATGAAATTTGAAAGTTTTGATGATAATACGCTTCTGTTTAACATATTCCTCCACAATAGTACATTTTTTTAGAGTATCCTTAAATATAATAAATTATAATAAGGAAATTGTAAAGTGAATCAGATAAAACTTTACAATTTCCAATAATTATTTTATATACTGCAAGCCTTTTCTATCAAAGACATTACAATGTTTTTAAATTCTTCAAGTTTAAGATCTGCGTCCTTTAAGGACTCTCCTACTACAGATAGATATACTTTCATTTTAGGTTCTGTACCTGAAGGTCTAACAACAAACCATGAACCATCATTCAGTACAAACTTTAATACATTTGATGTAGGAAGGTGAATTTCCTTTTCTACATTGTTAAGGAAATCTGTTTCCTTGCTTAATTTATAATCAAATTTTGTATTAATCTTAACTCCATTAACTTCTTGGCCCATAGAATTTCTAAGATAATCTAAAGCCTTAGCAATTTTTTCTTGTCCCTCTTTACCTTGTAGTTCCAAGGAAACTAAATCCTCTTTATAATAACCATATTTGCTATATAAATCTACTAGAGCTTCATATAAAGATAAGCCCTTAGACTTATAATATAAAGTCATTTCACAAATTAACATTGATGCTATTACTGCATCCTTATCTCTTACAAAATCTCCTGACAAGTATCCGTAGCTTTCTTCAAAACCAAATAAGAATGTAGATTCTTTTGTAGTCTCATATTCCTTTATTTTCTCACCTATATACTTAAATCCTGTTAACACGTCTAATAGTTTTACGCCATAATCAGCGGCTATATTTCTTACCATTTCAGTGGTAACGATTGTCTTTATTACCTCACCATTTTCAGGCAACTTATTTGCTTCCTTCAAGGAAGATAAAATGTAATGAGTTAACAGTATCCCGGTTTGATTTCCAGTAAGAACCTTGTATTCTCCACTACTTGTTTTTACAACTGCACCTATTCTATCACAGTCAGGATCTGTACCGAAAATTATATCTGGTTGAATTTCCTTTGCCATGTCCAATGCAATAGCAAATACCTTAGGATCCTCTGGATTAGGATAAGATGCTGTTGGGAAGTTTCCATCAGGCATTTCTTGATCCTTTACTACATGAACTCCTATATAGCCAAGCTCCTCAAGGACCCTTCGTACTGGTACATTACCACTACCATGAATAGGGGTGAAAATTATTTTTAGATCTTTAGCCATATCCTTAACAAGGTCTTTCCTAATAGTTAATTCCTTAACTTTGCTGTAATATTCCCTATCAACGTCTTCTCCTATAATTTCAACTTTTGAACTATCAAGAGCAGATTGTATATCTACCTTTTTAATTTTATCAAAGGTATCTACTTTTTCTATGTATGACAATATTTCTTTTGCAGCTTTATCAGTTACTTGTCCTCCATCTTCACCATAAACTTTATATCCATTATATTGCTTTGGATTATGGGAAGCAGTTATTACTATACCACCTTTGCACCCTAGCTGTCTAACTGTGAAGGAAAGCATAGGTGTTGGTCTTAAGCTTTCAAAAAGATATACTTTTATATCATTTGCACTTAGTATTTCAGCAGCTGCCTCTGCAAATTCCTTTGACATATTTCTTGAATCATATGCAATTGCTACTGAAGCTTCATTTCCAAAGTTCTTCTTTAGATAGTCAGCAAAACCTTGAGTAGCCTTACCTACTGTATAAATATTCATTCTGTTAGAACCAGCACCTATAACTCCTCTAAGACCACCAGTTCCAAATTCTAAGTCTTTATAAAATCTATCTTCTAGTTCTTTTTCATCCTTGATTGCTAATAATTCCCCCTTAGTCTTTTCATCAATTAATTTGGAGTTAATCCACAGATCAAATTTCTCTTTAAAATGCATTATATCCCTCCTAGTACATTCTAATACTATATTATACTATAAATTCTCCAAAACAAAAGTTTTTATTTCAGGAAATTTCTAATAAAGTTTAAGTATACGTTTACTATAAGATTATTAGTTCCTATCTTTTTGTCTAATTGAAAGATAGGAACTTTATAAGATAAGGTTTTCTACCTAAAATAGGCATAGTTTATAAAAAACTACGCCTATACATTATTCTTTATCTTCAATTTCTTCAGGTCCATCTGAAACTTCTTCTTCTGAATCAACTATGTTAGTATTAGCTCCAGTTACCGTTGCAATGACGGAATTAATATTCTCCATAAATGTAATTTCACTAGCTACTTCTAAATTACTTAGCCTATACGCTTCACCATATTTTAAGTTTTTAAGATCTACACTTAAATATTTAGGTAAATCTTTAACCTTACCTTGAACTTTTACACTTGCTTTTTCTTTTTGAAGAATACCGCCCTTTTGAGCTACCTTTTCTTCATTTAGAAAGTGTATTGGAATTTCAGCTTGAACTTTTTTGTCCTCATGTACATTTTCTAAATCAATATGTATTATTTTCTGGGTTACTGGATCCTTTTGAATCTCTTTTATTATGACCTGGTGAGTTTCACCGCTTATATTAACACTCTTTACACCACTTTCACCCTCTTTTAAAATTTCCCTATTAAGTTCTAATTCAGAAATTTCAAATAACATGTTGTTGAATTTTTCACCGTATATAACTCCAGGGATCTTCCCCCTTCTTCTTACTTTTCCTGCTGAATGAGTACAGGACTTTGTTCTTTCTTTACAATTTAAAACACCCATAAATCTACCTCCTCCCATATCATTCTTCCCAGTACTTTGATTAATATTCCTATTTATATACAACTTTTCTGTCATAATTAACAGATCCTATATCCCCAAAGACCTTACTTCTTCATATAATATAGTGTTTAAATTGATTTTCTAAACAACTTATGATTTTAAGGTAAAGAAGGTGTTAGGTTACAGTGTATAAGTTAAATCAAAATAATACGCCCTTATTTAATGCTCTTTTGGAATATGTTAATAAAGGGAATATTCCCTTTCACGTACCAGGCCACAAAAAAGGAGTTGGTATGGAAAGGCAGTTTAAAGAATTCCTAGGTGATAATGTTTTTAAGATAGATGTAACTTTACTCAAACTGGTTGATAGCTTACATCACCCTACAGGAGTAATTAAAGAAGCTCAGGAGTTGGCAGCGGACGCTTATGGCTCCGATGCATGCTTTTTTTCTATCCAGGGGACAACAGGTGCAGTACAAGCAATGATACTATCTGTTGTAGGTGAAGGAGATAAAATAATAATTCCAAGAAATGTTCATAAATCCGTTACCACAGGAATAATAATGTCAGGCGCTATACCAATATATATGAAACCAGAGTTTAATAAAAGGTTAGGAATAGCTCAAGGAGTTACTCCAGAAACTGTAGCTGAAACTCTGGCTAACCATCCTGACGCTAAAGCTGTATTAATTATTAATCCAACTTATTATGGTGTGGCAACAGATATAAAAAAAATCACTGATATAGTTCACAGCTATAATATGCCATTAATAGTAGACGAAGCCCATGGACCTCATCTAGGTTTCAACGAAAAGTTGCCCCTATCAGCAATGGATGCCGGTGCAGATATGTGCGCTCAAAGCACCCATAAAATTATAGGATCCTTAACTCAAAGTTCCCTCCTTCATGTAAAAAAAGAAAGGATTGATGTAAGGAGGGTTCAACAGATTCTAAATATAATTCAAACTACATCCCCTTCCTATATTTTGATGGCCTCCTTAGATTGCGCAAGAAAACAAATTGCCTTAGAGGGAAAAAAACTTCTTGACAGCACAATAGAATTAGCAAACTATGCTAGAAAAAAAATAAATAATATACAGGGCTTATATTGTTTTGGTGATGATATTTTAGGTGATCCAGGAGTTTATGCTATAGATTCAACTAAAATCACTATAAGTTGCAGAGACTTAGGGATTACAGGCTATCAATTAGACAATATCCTGGCTGATAACTATGGTATTCTAGTAGAATTATCTGACTTATATAACATTCTAGCTGTAGGGTCCTTCGGAGATACAAAAGAAGGGATAGACCAATTAATACAGGCCCTTAAGGAAATAAGCTCCAAGCATATAAAGAAAAAAACTAGGCAACCGGATTTTATAGATATACCAGCCATACCAAAAGCCTTCTTAACTCCTAGACAAGCTTTTAATTCAAGTAAAACTTCTATCAGTTTAAAGGATAGTGTGGGAAGGATAAGCGGTGAATTTTTAATGGCCTATCCGCCAGGGATACCTATACTTTGTCCTGGAGAAATTATTAGTAAAGATATTATTGAATACACAGAAGAATTAAAGGCAGCAGGTTTATATGTGCAAGGCACTGAAGATACTAGTATTGAATATATAAAGGTTGTTAATATATAGGGATATTACTTGACAAAGCCAGATAAAATCTAAAATTTTATATAAAAGCTTATTCTTAGCAAGCTAAGAATAAGCTTTATCAAATTATTTGATTTTCAACTTATTTAAGGGTAGCAATGGTTGCCCCACTGCCTCCTTCAGAATATTCACCTAGCCTGAAGCTCTTTACGTGGGCATGACCTTTTAATAAATCACCTACTGCCTTTCTTAATACTCCTGTGCCTTTACCATGAATTATAGTTACTTCATTAAGGCCGGCCAGGTAAGCTTCGTCCAGATACTTATCTACATTATATATGGCCTCTTCTGCATCCAAGCCCCTTAGGTCTATAGATGTGGCAACTCTTTTTAAGTTAAGATTAACTTCCCTCTTTGTATTTCTTTTAGGAGCAGATGATTGCTTGTTTTCAACTTCTCTTAAATCTCCTATATTAACTGATATTTTCATAATACCAGCCTGCACTTGAAGATCACCTTTAGAGTCTGGACTAGTTAGTACTATAACCTTTTGATTTAATTTTGCTAATAACACCTCTTGGCCAGGCACTACTTTAGTTAGCTTCTTTCCTCTTTCCTCTTCTTTTTCACTTAAATTACTTTCGATACTTTCAATTTTATTCTTCAATTTCTTTCTATGGGCTTCAATCTTGCTTCTAACGTCGCTATCATAGCCCATTCTCTCAAGTTCACGGATATTCTTAGCAATTTGATCTGCCTCTTCCTTAGCTGCTTTTATTATAGATTTTGCCTCTCTTTGAGCATTGTGCATTATATGGTCTCTATTTTTTTCTATACTTTTAAACTTCTGCTCGTACTTTTCTTTAAACTTTATAGCTTCCGCCTTTAAAGCAGCGGCTTCTCTAGCATTATTCTCCGCTTCAATACTTCTCTTTTGCAGGTTCATAATCAAATCTTCAAAAATTAAGGCATTGCTGGATACATTACTTTTAGCAGTTTCAATTATACCTTCACTTAAACCTAATCTTTTTGATATTTCAAAGGCATTAGATTTTCCTGGCACACCAATAAGAAGTCTATAGGTAGGTTTTAAAGTTTCTACATCAAACTCTACAGAAGCATTTTCAACATGAAGGGTATTTAAAGCATATCCTTTTAACTCACTGTAATGAGTGGTAGCTAGTATCTTACTTCCTCTTTCCATTAAATTCTCCAGGATTGCTACAGCTAGAGCAGCTCCCTCTACTGGGTCTGTACCGGCACCTAATTCATCGAACAAAACAAGACTTTGATCCGTAGCTTTCTCCATAATATAAACAATATTCTTCATATGTGATGAAAAAGTAGAAAGGCTTTGCTCTATACTTTGCTCATCCCCTATATCCGCAAATATATTATCAAAATAGCTAATAGTTGACCCCTCTTCTGCAGGAATCAATAGTCCACTCATAGCCATAATATGAAGAAGTCCTACGGTTTTTAAAGTAACGGTTTTTCCTCCTGTATTAGGCCCGGTTATAATCAAGGAACTGTTCTCACCACCTAAGTAAATAGTACTTGGTACAACTAGCTCTGGATCTATCAATGGATGCCTACCTTCAATTATATAAAAGCTTCCATCCTCTTTTATCATAGGACAAGTTCCTCTAATCTGGCTAGCATATTTGGCCTTTGAAAAAATAAAATCTAGTTCCCATACAATGTTACTATTGCTCTTTATCACAGTAATATTACTATATACCTTCCTAGAAAGGTCAGCTAATATTCTCTGAACCTCTGCCTTTTCTTTAAGGACCAGTTCTCGAATCTCATTATTAAGTTCCACTAAACTCATAGGCTCAATAAATAAGGTGGCTCCGCTAGAACTTTGATCATGAACGATACCTGGAACAGCACCCTTATGTTCTGATTTTACAGGTATAACAAACCTATCCCCTCGGATAGTATACAAACTTTCTTGTAAATACTTAGAATACTTTCGAACTAAATCATTTACCCTATCTCTTACAGAACCATTTTTATTCTTCAACTCTCTTCTAATAGCAAACAAGGCTTCGCTAGCCCTATCACTGATTTCCTCTTCATCAAGAAGGCAATTGAAAATTTCATCTTCCAGTCTTTTTAAAGAAACTAAGCCTTGGCATAAATCCTCTAATACAGGAAAAGCTTCCTCATCTTCTTTTCGGGCTAGATATTCTTTAAAGCTCCTTGAAACTTTTAGTAAGCCTCCGATTCTATATAGCTGCACTGAGCTTAAGTCAGCCCCTTTTTCTGCCCTACTTAAAGCTTCTCTTACATCGTAAATACCTTCAAAAGGGGGGGAACCTTTTTTGGCCAAAAGTTCTAATGCCTCTCTTGTTTCCTGCAACCTTTCTCTGATGTCATAGACATTGTCATAAGGCTTTAATTTATCAATAATTTCCTTGGCTGCAGAAGTTTGGGTGTACATTTTTATCATATCTTTAATTTTATTAAATTCTAATACTCTTAGTGATCTATCCTCCATATTTACCAACTCCCAAAATTGTTTTTACTCTACTCCCCTCTTGTAATGACCTCTAGTGAAGTTCCTTAACTCCAAGCTATCATTCTTTAATATAGCAGATGCTATCTTGTAGCTTTCCTCATAACTTTCATCGATAAAATCATATCTAAAATGACTTACACCTGAATCTCTTAAATCTCTTGCATAGGAGGTTAAATCTAGGGGTAGGCTATTATATATGTGGCTCCTACAGTAAAGGTCATTTCTTATTACAAATTCCATACCCTTTCTATCTCTTAAAGTATATTTTCCTATGCAATTAAGTTTACAATTACTCTCCTGGCTTCTTCCACCCAATACACTACCAACAGCACAATATTCACTTACCATAAGCTCAATTTTACCATAGAGCAAAGCTTGCACTGGTAAATTTTTCGGTAGTACCTTTACCAGATCTTTTATCTCACTACGATTTAATTCTACGCTCAAGGAGGACAAATCACAATATTTATTCATGAAATGAAGGCCTTCACTGTTAAAGATATTTAGTTTGTAGTCCCCAATGCAAAGAGTTTTATCATGAAAATAACTGATCAAGCCTAAATTTGCAGTAATAATACCTTTTATCTTCGACAAATTTTCTTCTACATACCTTATAATAGCTTTTTCCTCAGCTCGCGCTATATTAGGAAGTTTTAAATATATATTAGGAATATTGGAGGTGAAAATCTTCCTTCTATCTAGGTACCTGCTGGCCATATCTATAGCCACCGATGACACCCCTAGATCCTCCATAGCTTTTAATTGCTGGCTACTTGAAACTACAAATAGTTGCTCTGGTAGATCAAGCTTCCTACTTTGGCTATTGTAGCCCTCCCAAGAGCTAATATTATAAGCTTCATAGTCCTTTTCTATAATATCTTCCCCAGCCTTTTGAGAAATAAGCATATCAAGTAGATTTCTTCTTGCTTCATTTATTGAGGCAACACTTATATAACCGTCTTCAAATTGAGAAAAGCTTATCTCACCAATTTCAAAAGGTGTATTCCCTGTCTTCCTTAATTTATCTTCTATAAAGCCTTTAGCTAAAGGACTCTTTAATGCCTTTTCCACCTTAGCACCTTGGCAAAAATACTCTTTACCATTGTATTTAGTATTTATGGATATAGGCTTACCTACAGAAAAGTCTACATTTATGTCTATAGAGATCTTTCTTATATACTTATCCTCATAAGTCTTTCTTATTTCTTCATTTAATTTTATGTCATTAGTCTTATAAAGAAGATCCCCTTTTTTATAAATATTAGGAAACAGTTGAACTTTGTCGCCCTTTTTAGCTGATTTCACTTCCTTACCCTTAGCTGTTATTTTGCTTATAGTGGTACCCTTATCTTCTACTCTAATACCATCACCAGTATGAAGATCACCGTATAGCTCCACTAATCTACTATCTACAGCCTTGCCCAATAAAAGACCTGTATTCTTAGGATACTTATATGCCATCATGTCTCTACCTATATTTCCCCAAAAGTATCCTCTAGAAAAACCTTCTCTATTAAATAACTGAAGGAGTTTTTCCTCTTCCTTACTAGTATCCAGCTTCTTTTGATTATGTAAGTACTCATCTATAACCTTTCTATAAGATGCTACTACACCAGCTACATATTCCGGTTTTTTTAAACGTCCTTCTATTTTAAAAGAAGTAACTCCACTATCAATAATTTCATGGATATTAGAAATGGTGCAAATATCCTTAGGGCTTAACAAAAAACCATGTTTTATTTGCCCACTTTCCTTATCTATAAGATCATAAGGCAACCTACAGGGCTGAGCACACCTCCCCCTGTTGCCGCTTCTACCTCCAATCATACTACTCATAAGACATTGGCCAGAATAACATACACATAGGGCCCCATGTATAAAAACTTCTGTTTCAATTACAGAAGATATGTCTTTAACTTCTTCTATAGATAGCTCTCTAGCCAGCACTATTCTCTTAAAGCCGAGGTCTTTTAGAAATAGACTAGTAGATCTATTGTGGACTGACATCTGTGTTGATGCATGAACTTCTAAGCCAGGAAATCTATTTAGTAATTTATTAGCTAGGCCTATATCTTGAATTATAACACCATCCACACCAATTTTATGAAGGTCCTTTATGTAATCTAAAGCTTGGTATAATTCTTTTTCTTTAATTAGTGTATTTATTGTTATATAAACTTTTACTCCATATCCATGACAATAATCTACTGCTTCAGCTATCTTTTCTAAAGTGAAATTTTTAGCATAAGCTCGAGCGGAGAATTTACTTCCTCCTAAATATATTGCATCTGCTCCGTTATTAACTGCAGCATATAAGCTTTCCATCTCTCCTGTAGGTGCTAACAGTTCTATTTTCCTGTCCATCATTTTCATCTCTCCATTTAGAATTGTGAATTTTCTATCCTTCCTTAACAATAAACGTATTATACAATAAAAAAGTGGCTAATGCCACTTTTTCTACATTAATGTCTTGTAGCTTTCATATAAATCTTTAGTATACTTTTCCCAAGTGAATTTTTCTCTGATTACATTTTTAAACTTACAATCTTTCTTTGCTTTTATTCCTTTTTTTACAGTTTCATATATACTAGCCTCATCATATGGGTTGCAATATAGAGCTCCATCCTGAAAATATTCGTATGCACTACCTTGATTAGTGGAAACAATTTTGCAACCACTGGCAGCAGCCTCTAGAGATGACATTCCTGGTGCTTCTATAAAGCTTGGTAACACATGAAGGCTAGCAAATCTATTTGCGTTATAGATATTATAGCTATCAAAAAAACCTAAGTACAAGGTGCCTTTAAATTTTAGACAGGCATCTAAATAAGCTTTGTCCTTAATATTCCCAATAAGCACCAAAGGTATATTAAGCTCATTACAAATCTTAGCTAAGACCAGTTGATTCTTCATTACACATATTCTTCCGACACAAAGAACATAACTATCTAAATGATATCGGTCCTTTAAATTATACAGAGGGGTTTCATCGCTTATTACCTCTACACCATTGTAGATTACCACATAGTTACCTCTATGATAAATTTGCTTTCTTAGTAGTTCCGCCTCCATATAGCTGTTAGGGAAGATTAGTTTGCAACCTTTAACAATCTCTTTCCTATAAGCACTGCAACGTTCCCAAAGCTTTAAATTTTCAATATTATTAATATATTTATAGTATAATGTCCTATCCCAATACAAAGGTGATAGAACTATGTTTTTTTTATAACTTTTAGCTATCTTATAATATTTATATGTCTCTCCCATACTAGCCAGGTTGAATAAATGCACAATATCGTATGATGAAAAATCAGTGATATCTCCCGCATTTATATGGGCCTCTACCCCTAATTTTCTTAAATACTCAACACTTTTTAACATTTGCCTCGAGTCTCCTCCAAAGTTTCTAAAATAATCACTTCTTATGCACATTAGAACTTTCATACTAATCCCCCTGATTCTTTTTAGCTTGTAATATACCTATGCGGGCATAGTATGACTTATTCTCTTTAGCCTATTTTAAGGGTTTCATTATAAAAGCTTAACTGATAGATTACTGAAATTATCCATGGCAGACCCTTCTTAGTTTCAATAATCTATTAAAAGCTACATTTCTGAAGGAAAAAAATCTTCTGGAAAAGGAGTTTGATTAAAATCTAAAAAAATTTCACATATATCTTCTTCTTTTGGTTCTTGATAAACTTCACATTCTGGAGGTTCAATGATATATTTATAAGTTGGTATTACTAGCTCTACTTCTCCAATTATTTTTATTACCAAAAACACACCTATAGCTACTTTAATAGAATCTTCAGTAATATTAGGTGTGCTTAAGACATCTGATCTTGTCTCTATTATTGTGTGAAATTTGAACTCATCTCTTGTTTGAGGCTTATACATAACGATGTCCTTTTCTATGTTAGGTAAAACCCCGTTAATAACTGCTGTTTCTCCACTGTCTGATTTTAGATAGGCTTTAAAAGGCACAGTTATCACTAACTGAATTCTGGAGTAACTAAGTCTATCAACCAAAGGGGTGATCTTTAAAGTTCCAGGAACAATAGTTCCATTTTCAAAGGTAACCTTCTCCAACACTGCTTTACCAAAATCCTTTTCTAAGGATATATCTACCATTGGAAAACATATTCTCTGCTGACAGCTAGAAAAAACCTTCTTTGCCATAATACTTACAGATTCCAAAGGTTTCTCCACATCATCTCTTACCTGGGCTGCTTCCTTTACTGCCACAACCTTTTCCCCGTAGCTACAAGCTATATCCACAGGCTGATTTGCCTCTCCCAGACTAATAGAATTAACTTGGTTGGTTAATAAATCAATTATATTTATATTTCCGCTGTAGGAGTTTACCACATATAATTTTTCATTGTCAGGTGACAAGGTTAAACTGGTAGGATTATGGCCTACTGGTATAACCTTTGTAAGGATATTGAAGGTAGTAGAATCTACAGCTACCACAGTCCCTTGCTCTTTTTTATTAGCTACATAAAGAATATTATTCTTTTGAGCAATTGCCACTGGAGCTGTTATTTCACTTCCAGTAATATTTGTTAAGGGCTTATTATTTACCAGGTCGTAAATACTTATACCAGCTACATTGCCAATTTTACCATAGGCTATAAAAGCTCTAGTATCATCATTAGAAATAGCTATATAATTTATCTTTTCTGGCACACTAATAGTGTTTATATATTCTAAAGTAATTGTATTATATACTCTTACAATATTATCATCAGCTATAAATAGTTTGTTTCCGCCATTATTTAAAGTAATATGTCCAGGTTTTATCAGGCCATCTATAGATATTATTAAACTTCCACTTTTTACATCATAAACCTGAAGCATACCTTCCTTTGAAGTATATAACCTTCCCATCACCGAGTCCACTGCAATATATCCTTCGTTAGGAATATTTAACGTCCTTTTGTCTCCCTCTTTATATATAATAGTTACTGTATCGCTACCTGGGCTAGCTACATAAACAAGCTCTTCCTCTGTTGCTAAAACATCTTTTGGCCCTGCGCCTACATCGTAAGTTTTAATAACACTGTTGCTACTGCCATCAATTACAGATACAGTATTACTATTTTTGTTGGTAACATAATATCGTATAGTTTTAGTTAAATCCATTACCGCCATCCTTATCCCTCCGATTTATAAATTAGCTTCTAAATTTCGAACCCTACACTTGTGGGAGTTAAAATTCTAGCAGAAACACCTCCATTTATAATTAATTAATCATATAAAACTATCCATAATTAATATACTGATATTAGATGAGGTATTAACATATGTCCACACTATATATTCATATGCACTAATACCTGGATAATATTAAAGTTTTGGGGGGATAATATGATTTTTAACAATAATTATAGCTTTCTATTGAGAGACTCCACTAATTATTACCACAAGTTTTACTTATCAGAAAGCAATACTCTAATGTTGCAAACCTTCAGTGACAAAGGTTTAAGTAGCATACTACCTGTGGAAAAGAATATTTCAGATTACAGCGTAGATCTAGATAAGGAGGATAAAATCCATTTAATTTTGCTTAAAGATAGCGGTGAGCTATACTACAGAATTCATCCTTCAAATAAATTTCAAAAAAAATTAGCTCATGTTAATCTTAAATCCAATAAGGTTAAGTTTCTTACCATAAAAACCATTAGAGAAGACGTACATATTTTTTATATGCTAAATAATAAAAGTACCCTCTGTCGTTCAATTTATCATAGTTATTACCATAATAACTGTTGGACAACTAAAAAAGTGGTAGATGTAAAAGCTGATAAGTTCTTCTATCCCTATATGATTGACTGTACAAAAAATTATATTTACTTGTTCTACTCTAAGGACAGTAAACAAAGCTATGGCATTAAAAAATTTAATTTAGATTTTTATATGTGGGGAGACTTAGATGACAATATTAAACTACCTATTTCTCATAATGCCTCTTTTTTAATTAGTGATAAAAATGTGGCTTTTATTTGTTATAATGCTTCTTTAAATAGGAATATTTATACATTAGTTAGATATAGAGATCTAAATAATAATTCATCTAAGTGGTCAAAGGATATCCCTTTATCGGAAGCAACTATTAATGCATTGCATCCAGCTATAGTAGTAAAAAATAATTATACTTATATACTTTGGACAGAAGGGGAAAATATAGTTTACAGAAAAACTGATTCCGGTTCAATCAACTGGAATTCAAAGAATCTACTAATGAAGAAAAACCCCTATTTATGCAATAGCGTATATATAAGTAATCATAGTTCTGAGCCTAATTTTAAAAACACCTATTGTCCTATAATAGTTGATAGTCCTCCCTATCCTGTAATTAATCTAGAAAAACCTTCAAATAAGGATGAAATTAGAGAGAAGGAAAACACTATAATTCCTTTTTTAAATAATAAGCAAAGTAACGAAGGAGATTCTTATAAGGAAGAGTACATTCGTCAACTCCAACTTATAATAATGGAAAAGGATAAAAAGCTTATGGAGAACTATCATCTAAATAATGAATTATCGAAGAAGATCCAGGAACTTACCTCCACTATAAAAGAAAAAGGTATGGATTTAAGCCACTTACAGCAGCAATATCAATTGCTTAGAGATGAGTATGAGGACTTAAAAAAGAAAAACTTAGAAAAAGTTAATGATCAAGGGGGACAAGAAGACAAGATTAGTAGTAGCAAGGAAGCTGCCACTAGTCTTATGGATAAAAATTCTACAATCGAAAGGCTTAACCTGCTAGTAAATTCTTTATATCAAGAAATCAATGTGAAAGATCAACAAATAGAAGAATTAGAACAGAAATTGAATAAGGGAATTTTCAGAAGACTCTTAGGCTAATTGTTGCTTTATAATTAATTTCCAAGTCCCCCTAATGATAATAAAGACATTGACTCTATAGTTATAATATTGAATTAGAGTTAGGGGGAATACCTATAAAAAAGCAATAAAAATGAGAGGATACATTCCTTAACCGGTTATGTAGCCCCTCCATAGTATTATTTGCTAAAAGTAAATTAGCCTTAATATTTTGAAAATTATAGCTAGGGATCTGTCAATTACTTCTTACTTTTCTCATTGTTTATCAGCGGATTATTCATCTTTTTAACTTTTACAAGATTTATTTGGTTTTCTACCAACTTATTTTGTAGGTCAATTATCTTGTACCTAGCAGTTTGAAGCTGAAATCTTAGTTCTTTATTTTCTGCCTTATAAGCCTTAAAATCACTTTTATTCTTTTCTAGCTCTTCCTTCAAACTTTGAACTTCTTGCTTCAAGCTACTTACTTCTTCCTCTTTAGCTTTTAAATTTTCGTTATCCTTATTATTTTTTATTTTTTGTAAAAGTTCTTGGTTTTCTCCCTGTACTTTAGATACCAATTCCTTAAGTGCAGTAATTTGCTCTCCATACTCTCTATTCTTGGCCTTAGAGCCTTCAATATCATTATTTAATCCTTTATAAGAAGCTTCGCACTTAAAGAGGTCGTCCACTACATTAACCGCTGTTAGCACCGCAGCAGCTGTTACACTTAGTCTTGGATTACTTTCTAAAATAGTTCTCATTTTTTTATCTACATAATCCGCTACTTTTAGTAAGTATTCATCATTTTCTTCGCCCTTTAAATTGTAGTCCACATCATTGATATTTACAGTTACTATATTCATGCAAACACCTTCTTAGATACTTTAGTTAAATCCTTATATATATTCTAACATATAATCTATTTTAAATAAATGCAGAAAATGCATAATTTCTTGATTTTCTTGCGAAATTATGCATTTTCTCATTGTTTTTTATCTAAGTTGTGCTCCAAGCCTATATTCTAAGGTCTTTAATATTTTATTATGAACTTTATTTACTTCATTATCTGTAAGTGTTTTATTTTCTTGCCTGTAGACAATTGCATAAGCTATAGACTTTTTGCCTTCTGGGATCTGTTCACCTTTATAAATATCAAAAAGTTTTACAGTTTCAACCATTGAACCACCCTGCTTTATAATTATATCCTGTATTTCTTGGACAAGGATACTATCTTCTACTAAAAGAGCTACATCTCTAGTAACTGCAGGATATTTAGGTAAGGGCTTATACTTTTTATTAATATTAGCCTTAGTATATAGTATATCCAAATTTAATTCTGCTACATAAGCTGGTAGATCTAATCCAAATTTATCTGCTACATCTGGATGAACTTCTCCTAAAACTCCAACCTTTTCATTTTTAATCATTAAAGCAGCAGTTTTTCCTGGATGGAATACTGGATTATCGCTTTCTCTTACAAAACTATACTTCTCCACCCCTAAAACTTCTAATAGGTTTTCTACAATACCTTTTAAGTGGAAATAGTCACATTCACCGTACATTCCAGCAGTTAGTATATTTCTCTCCTCTGGTAGCAAGCTTTCATCTTGCAAAGGTATATATACTTTACCAATTTCAAAAAGCCTTGCAATTTCATTGTTTCTAGCATAGTTACGTCCTAAACTTTCCATAATGGAAGGTATAGTAGTAGTTCTCATAACACTATAATCTTCACCTAATGGATTTTTAATTTTCACTGTGTTTCTAAGTTCACTATCAGCAGGTAAATTTATTTTATCAAAAGCTTTCGGACTAATAAAAGCATAGCTTATTGATTGGCTTAAACCAGACGCTAACATAGCATTTAGCACCATGTCATCCATGTGCTGTTTCTGTGTCTTTCCACCTTTTTCAGAAGCAGAATTTATAATTGTTGATGGTAATTTATCGTATCCGTATATTCTAACTATTTCCTCAGCTATATCTTCTTTAATGTTAATATCAGTCCTGAAAGTAGGTACTGTTATTTCAAGGATATTACCATTAATAGTAGTATAAAGCTCTAAGCTATCTAAATATTTTTTCATATCCTCTGCAGACATATCTGTTCCTAAGAACCTATTAACCCACAAGCTGTCTACAGAAAGAATTTTCTCCTTAACAGGCTGTTCATAGACATCTATAGTGCCTTCTACAACCTTTCCTGCTTGCAACTTTTCTACTAAATGACAGGCCCTATCTATAGCTATCTGAGCCATATTTGGATCTAGATCCTTTTCAAATCTTGAGGAAGCTTCTGTTCTTAGCCCTAACTTTTGAGCTGAAACTCTTATATTAGTACCATCAAAATTTGCACTTTCAAATATAACTTCTTTTGTATCATCTTTAATTTCAGAGTCCAATCCACCCATTAAGCCTGCGATACCTATAATTTTATTGTCATCCTTTATACAAAGAACATCCCTGTTAAGTTCTCTTTCTATCTCATCTAGGGTAGTAAACTTTTCCCCTTCACTAGCCCTTTCTATGACAATCTTTCCTGAAGTTATTTCCCTTCTATCAAAAGCATGCATAGGCTGACCTAGCTCTAACATAACAAAGTTTGTTATATCAACGATATTATTTATAGGTCTCACGCCTGCATCTATAAGTCTTTCCTGCATCCATTGTGGAGAAGGTTCAATTTTCACATCAGTTACTGCCCTAGCCATATATCTTCTGCACAGTGGATCTTTCACTTCAACCTTAACAAAATCCGATACATTCTTGTCATTAGATACAGTAAAGCTGGTTTCTGGCATATTATACTTTGATCCTAAAGCTGCAGCAGTTTCTCTCGCCATTCCTACTATACTTAAACAATCAGGTCTGTTAGAGGTTATCTCAAAATCTAATACTGGATTGTCTAATCCTAACACTGTCTTTGTATCTGCACCTATAGGAGTGTCTTCTGGCAAGATCATAAGACCAAGAACTGGTTCATCAGTAGCGATACCCAACTCCTCTTCGGAACACATCATACCAAATGAAGCTACTCCTCTAAGCTTTCCCTTTTTAATTTTTAAGCCTCCTGGTAAGGAAGAGCCATGTAAGGCTACAGGCACTATATCATTTTCCTTCATGTTGCTTGCTCCTGTAACTATTTGAAGAAGTTCTTTCTTTCCAATGTCTAACTGGCAAACAACTAATTTATCAGCATCAGGATGGGGCTCAATCTTTATAATCTTTCCTGTTACTACATTTTGAATTTCGTCCCCAGCTGTTATAATCTCTTCAACCTTTGAGCCGGTCATCGTTAATGCATCGCCTAATTCTTTCACGTCTATATTAACATCTACATAATCCTTTAACCATTTCACTGGTACTTTCATTAATTCAACACCTCCATATGAACATTAATTAAAACTGATTTAAAAATCTCATGTCACTTTCATACAACAATCTAATATCATCAAGGGCGTATTTTAACATAACTATTCTATCTACTCCCATACCAAAGGCAAAACCACTGTACTCCTCAGGATCTATGCCACCCTTTCTCAATACATCAGGATGAACCATACCACAACCCCAAAGCTCTATCCATCCGCTACCTTTACAAACCTTACAACCTTCGCCGTTACATACAAAGCAAGTTGCATCCATCTCTGCTGAAGGTTCAGTAAATGGAAAATGATGTGGTCTGAACTTTGTTTTAATATTTTCACCAAACATTTTTTTAACAAAGCTATCCAGAGTCCCTTTTAAATCTGCAAAAGTAATCCCCTTATCTACTACAAGTCCTTCCATCTGATAGAAAATAGGTGAGTGGGTAGCGTCTACTTCATCAGATCTGTAAACTTTACCTGGAGATATCATTTTAATAGGCGGCTTAGTGTTTTCCATAACTCTAATCTGTACTGGTGAAGTTTGAGTTCTTAAAACTACATTATCGTTTATATAAAAGGTGTCCTGTTCACTTCTAGCAGGATGATTTTTAGGTATATTTAAAGCTTCAAAATTATAATAATCTAGCTCTACCTCAGGACCTTCTTCAATGGTAAAGCCCATTGAAATAAATATTTCCTTCATGCTTTCTAGAGTTACATCTAAAGGATGTCTCTTTCCTATAAGATTTCTCTTTCCAGGTATTGATATATCAATTACATCATTTTTTAATTTTTCTGCTCTTTCTTTACTCTTAATTGCTGAAATTGAGTCCTTTAATGCATTTTCTATAGCAGTTCTTACTTCATTTGCAACCTTACCTACTACAGGCCTTTCCTCTGCACTTAAAGCTCCCATTCCTCTTAGAATAGCAGTTAACTCACCTTTTTTTCCAAGATATTTCACACGAACAGCTTCCAATTCACTGCTAGTGGAAGATTTATCTACTTCCACTAAAGCTGCAGCCTTAATGGCTTCTAATTTTTCCTTCATTGTACTTCCCCTTTCATAATTTATAAACAAAAAGTAAAAAACCGCCCCATAAAGGGACGGAAGATCCGCGGTACCACCCTAATTAACAGTATAAAAGATTTACTGTTCTCTTAGTTAAAGTTATCGGTTTTACCCGCCAAATGCTAAAGTTAATTAATCTTAATTTCACATTTGGAACTCCGGAGCGAACTTCACTATATTAGTCCCAAAAAAGGCTTTCAGTCATGACCTTTTCTCCCTGCTGGTTTTCCTATAGCTACTCTCTCCATCAAAGTATGGTTTTTGTAGTTTTAATTAATGCTTTCACATAATTATAACTATTGTTTATAAAAATTTCAACTTTATTTTGAATTTTGTCTTAATACCTCATAAAGCATTACAGATGCTGCTACCGAAACATTAAGAGATTCCGCGCCACCAGGCATGGGGATTCTCACCTTTATATCAGCCATATTTTCCACTTGTTCACTGATACCATTCCCCTCATTACCTACTGCTATAATTAATTTATTACTATACCTTACATCATAAAAGTTATCCTTTGCCTCTAAGGAACTGGCTACTAGCTTATAGCCTTCCCTTGACATATGAGAAATTAACTCTAAGTTCTTATCCTCAATTACAGGTATATAGAAGATAGACCCCATGGTAGCCCTTAAGGTTTTTTCATTATATGGATCTACAGTACCTGAGCTATATATTACTCCTTTAGCCCCTACTGCGTGAGCTGTTCTAATAATTGTACCCATATTTCCAGGGTCTTGCACCTTATCTGTCAACACAAATAGACCTTGGGAAAAATCTAAATCTTGATGCCTTTTTCTTATTACAGCTGCCATACCTTGTGGAGTTTCTGTACTGCATATATCACGGAACAAATTATCTTTAACTATATATTTTTCTGTCAAAGATGCTGATTCCATAAAACTCATGTATTTATCCGCCTGTCCTTGTGACACTAAAAGGCAGTCTACCTTAGCTCTAGATTTAAAGGCTTCCTCTACAAATCTAAAACCTTCAATGAAGAATTTCTGATGTCCGTCCCTATATTTTTTTTCCTTCAATTTTTTAATTTCTTTGATTAATTTATTATCCTTACTCTGTATAAAATCCACTGCCATTTCCCTCATCTTCTTATTCTCTTGTCATGTTTTCAATTTTATTCAATTTGTCAGAACTTCCAATAGCTACAATAATATCTCCTTCTTCTATAGAATCCTCCCCTGCAGGAGCAACTTTTACTTTTTCGCCTTTCTTTATAGCCATTATGTTAATTCCATACTTAGCTCTTATATCTAATTCCTTAAGGGACTTGCCTTTCCATTCCTTAGGCACCACCATTTCTGCTATGCTGTAATCTGGTGATAGTTCAATATAGTCCAAAATATTAGCTGAAAGTAAATTGTGGGCTACCCTAACACCCATATCCTTTTCTGGCAGCACTACCCTATCTGCTCCAATCTTATATAGAACCTTAGCATGGAGTTCATTTTGTGCTTTAGCTACAATATATCCTACTCCCATCTCTTTTAACAGCAGGGTAACCATAGTACTAGCCTGTATGTTAGAACCTATTGTAACCACAGCTACATCAAAGTTTTTGATACCTATACTTCTAAGAGAGTTTTCGTCTGTAGCGTCTAATTGAACAGCATGTGTAACACTTTCGGAAATTTCTTGAACCATATCTTCTTCTTTATCTATAGCTAAGATATCATTACCTAATGAATATAAAGTTTTCGCCACAGAAGTACCAAATCGGCCTAAGCCTATTACTACATATTGAGTCTTTCCCATAAAAATACACCTCTAACCAATCAGTATTTTTCCTTCAGGATATCTTACTGAACTATTCTTTTTATATTTACCTAATGACAAGGCTACTGTCAAAGGTCCCACTCTGCCAGTATACATTAATAGTATAATAAACACCTTACCAATGTCACTTAAAAAAGGCGTTACCCCTAAGCTCAAGCCTCCTGTGGCTAAAGCTGAAGTGGCCTCAAACAACAAATATTCTAAAGTAAAAGCTGAATTACTTTCCGTCATTAATAGTAGTACAGTTGCCAGCATAATTAAGAACAAACCTAATGTTACAATTAGAAAGGACCTTAAGACTAAGCCTTTGGAAACTCTTTTTTTAAATATTTCCGTCTCTTCCTTGCCCTTTATTGTACAAACAATAGTCATTATTATAATTGCTACAGTAGTAATTTTTATACCTCCAGCAGTGGACCCTGAAGAACCTCCAATGAACATTAGTATTATAGTTAACAACCTTGAAACCGGCATCATATCGATAGTTGATATAGTACTCATCCCTGCTGTTCTATGGCTAATTGAAGTAAATAATGAATTAGTGATTTTATCTACTGTAGACAGATCCCTCATAGTTTGAGGGTTATTACACTCTAATATGTAAATCAAAAGAGCCCCACCAAATATTAAGACTAAGGTCATGGTTATTACCACCTTTGAATGTAGTGATAATTTCCTTGACACTTTATAATTATATATATCAGCCCAAACTAAGAAACCTAAGCCGCCTATAGCAATTAATGTGGCGAAGGTTAATAAAACAAGAGGATTTCCTCTCCAACCTGCCAGGCTTACAAAGGGATTATCTATCGTACCAAATAGATCAAGGCCACCATTACAAAAGGCGGAAATAGCGTGCCATACACTATAATAAATACCTTTCAGCCAGCCATATCTTGGAATAAACTCTGTTGAAAAAATCAGCGCACCTATGCCCTCTGTAATAAAAGTAAATGCCAAGATGTATTTCTCCATCTTAACTAACCCTTGCATATTGAAAGTATTCATTGACTCTTGAAGAACTAGTCTATCTCGAAGAGTTATTTTCTTACCTAAAATAATAGCTAACATAGTGGCAAAGGACATAAAGCCTATGCCGCCAATTTGCACTAGTATTATTATAACAGTTTTGCCAAAATAGCTCCAATGGCTACCAGTGTCTAAGTTGGCAAAACCAGTTACACAAACTGAAGATGTGGCTGTAAATATACTATCAATAAAAGATGTACTTTCTCCACTTGCTGATGAGATCGGAAGTGATAACAAGACCGCACCAATAAAAATTAACGAAGCAAATCCTATGGAAAGAATTTGTACTGGACTTAATTTTACACTTCTTTTTTTGCTTAAATTCACAAACTCACCTCAATTTTAACTACCCTATTACTATTATATCCTTATTTTCTACACTCCTTAACAATATCCTCTATGAATTAGTAAAAAAATAAATGCGGCTGTCCGCCGCATTCTTATATTATATTATGTTATGCATTTAATTGAGCTTTAGCAACCTGAACCAAATCAGCAAATGCCTTTGGATCATTTATTGCTATTTCTGATAACATCTTTCTGTTTATATCTATTCCTGCTAACTTAATTCCATTCATGAATCTTGAATAAGACAAGCCATTTTGTCTACTAGCAGCATTGATTCTTGCTATCCATAGCTTTCTGAAATCTCTCTTCTTAAGCTTTCTTCCTACATAAGCATTTCTTAATGCTCTTATTACACTTTCATTAGCAGTCTTAAACAGCTTGCTCTTTCCACCATAGTATCCCTTTGCAAGCTTCAATATTTTTTTATGTTTTTTACGTGCATTCATTGCTCTTTTTACTCTTGCCATTTTCTTTACCTCCTTCTACCGCTACTCTATTATAGATATGGTAATAATTTCTTCATTGCTTTTTCTTGTGCAGTTGAAACATATGCAGTTTTTCTTAAATTTCTCTTTCTCTTTGAACTCTTTTTAGTCAATATATGACTTCTAAAAGCCTTAGCTCTCTTTAATTTTCCTGTTCCAGTCTTCTTAAATCTTTTTGCAGCACCTCTATGAGTTTTCATTTTTGGCATGTTTTTTCCTCCTCCCAAGTTTAAGCTCTTTTTGGAGCTAATATTAATATCATATTCCTTCCTTCCAATTTAGCAGCTTTCTCAACTACTGATACGTCTTGAAGTTTTTCGACAAATTTATCAAGTATCTTTTTACCGATATATGAATAACCCGCTTCTCTTCCTCTAAACCTCACAGTAACCTTAACTTTATCTTCATCAAGAAGGAATTTTTTAGCGTGATTAGCTTTAACGGTTATGTCGTGTTCCTCAATACTAGGACTTAATCTAATTTCCTTCACATGAACTACTTTTTGCTTTTTTCTAGCTTCCTTTTCCTTTTTTGTCTGTTCATAAAGGAATTTTCCGTAGTCCATTATCTTGCATACCGGCGGATTAGCACCTGGAGATATCAATACTAAATCCTTATCCTTTTCTTCTGCAAGTTCAAAAGCCTGGGAATTAGACATTATACCAAGCATTACACCATCCTCGGAAATTACCCTTAACTCTTTTTCTCTAATTTCATCGTTAATAAGATAATTTTTACTTATAATTTTCACCTCCGGATTAGTTTGGGGCCACTCCTTATCTCCAGATAATCCTTCAATAAAAAAAGCGGCACAAAGCCGCTTCATATCCAACATGTTACCATAACCTTACTAGCCATGCTGTAAGGTGAGAAACGGCTGTCTCTACTTGACAGGTAACATTATACTATCTAATTTTTACCTTGTCAATATAAAATTTTATTAAACCCGAATAACTCCCATGTTGATTTACAAAGTTCACATTTTTCACAAATGTGAACTCTATCTGCAAAGACATTGTTGATTGTATCTATAATCTCTTTATTTATACAATTTTGCACTCCATGAATATTAATACTTTTAGGTGCATTAGTTATTAGACCACTTATTATTAAATCCTCTAAATTATTTTCAGTGATTTTTTCTCCAGACAATTCATTTAAAAACTCTCTCAGCATATCATTACCGTCTTTATCCCGAATAAAGTACTTTCCATTAGGGTCTATTATTATATTAACGGTTTCCAGTTTACTATCTTGTATTTCCACGAAATATTTAAGAAGTTTAATAAATTCACTATATTCCTTTTCAACCATATATTTTTCTACTACTTTATCTATTATAAAATCTATATCTTCCCTCAATTCTCTCATTCTAAAAGTTATGAAGCCATTTATATTAATTTCATCGTTTTCTTTTAAGCAAGAAATAATCTTATTAATTATATTGTTCTTTCTATTCATGCAATAAATACTACAGTCATCTATATTTAAATCCTCACCTTTAAGCATCCTCATACTTAAAATTTCTACATCTCTTATTTCATCAGGCTTAAGAAAGAAATACGTATCATTTAAAAAATTCATCATATCTCTATCATAAAACTCACAAACAGCTATTTTGTAAAGTATATTTGCCATATATAAATTAAATGTATTTACTATCTTATCATTATACTCTTCTTCACTACAAAATATTTTTATAAATTGCATTTCTCCTACTATGCTTTCAGAAATTCCAATCAGGATACCTTTGCTTTTTAGATACTCTTTCAATTCATTTATATCCCCTATTAAGTCTCTTCTTCCCTCATAAACTACTGTCAGAAGCAACATCTGTCTCACTCCCTTCTAAAATTAGTATGTGTTTATTATCAGTGTCTATACAAGAAAATTAATACAGTAATCGACAGGTTGCTATAAAGGCTTTGACATAAATTCTATTAAATTATAAAATTATGTATGTCACTTTTTTTCTATCTGAATATATAAACTAAGGGAGGAGATTAAGATAAAACACTGCTTAGTTGACAGCAGAATTTCAGAAGTTGAGCTAAAGGAATTATACAAGTTGGGGATTGAAGCGGTATTATGTCCAAAATGTCAGAATCTTTATGATGCCATTAGTAGCCATCCTGACATACAGGTCTTTCAATTAAATAAAAATCATTTAATTGTACAAAATCAACTTGACGACCATCTGTTGAAGAAACTGAAATCCTTAGGAAAAAAAATAAGTTTCTCTACTAATAGCTTATCTAATAAATATCCTCATGATATAATATTAAACTGTTTTATATTAGGTGAATTATTCATTCATAACATTAAGTACAGTGATAGTAAAATTGTTGAATTACTACCAGAAAACACAAGAAAGATTCATGTCAACCAAGGTTATTCAAAATGCTCTACAGCAATTGTTAATGATAAGGCTGTAATCACCAGTGATCCAAGTATAGCAAAGGCTTTATCCATTGAAAAAGTCGACGTTCTTTATCTACCGCCGGGAGATATTATTCTAGAAGGTATGAATTATGGATTCATAGGAGGCTCTTGTGGTCTATTAGATTCAAAAAATATAGCCTTCTTTGGGAACTTGGATAAATATATATACGGAAGGGAAGTTAAGGCTTTTTTAAAAAAACATAAGCTTAGTTGGCATAGTTTGTCCAATGGCAAACTTATAGATAGAGGAAGTATACTTATGCTTTAGAAGGATAAGTATACTTTATTTTTTCAGCTACAAGTAAAAAGTAAAATATATGTAAATTATTATATAGAAAAAGCTAGAAATGGCGATACTAAAATTCGTAACAAACTTATAAAGGATTATCAACCCTTTATACTAAAATCTGTAGCCAATGCAAGCAAAAAAAGTATTGATATAAAAAATAGCGATGAGTTTAGCATAGGATTATTAGCCTTCAACGAAGCCATTGACAGTTTTAATATTGACAAGGGATTAAACTTCTTCAGTTTCTGCAATATGCTTATACATAGTAGAATTATAGATTATTACAGAAAAAATAAGAAAGAACAGTTGGTTTATCCATTTACATATTTTCAGCAGGATGATGATAATAACTTCGAAGAGACTTACTTAGCCAGCAATGTGGAACGGGGCTACGAAAACATTGAAAGTGAAGATGAGATAAGTCTTTTTAAACAGCGATTAAAGGAATTACTAAAGCTTGTTGACGTCCATCAAAGAACCATTGAAAGAAACAGGAAATTCATAATAGCAATATGCCTAATAATAAAAAGTGACCTAACAGTTTTAAAAAGTTACATTGAAAATATTGTTGGGAGGGATTCTTTAAATGAACTGTAAAGGAACTATATTAGAAATACAAAGAGATGCAGTTATAGTACTCACTGAAGATTGCAGATTTGTTCATGTAAAGAAGTATCCAAATATGTTTATAGGCCAGCAAATAAACATTAGCGCCCGGAAACATTTTGAAAAGCTCAAGAATAAAAAAATACTTTCTGCATTATCTGCCATAGTAGCTGCAACAATTTTTTTAATTTTTTTTCTATCTCCCGCTAACACTTCTATTGATACCTACGCTTACGTAGATCTAGACATGAATTATAGCCTAAGCTTAATCATTAACAGAAACGGGCAAGTAGTTAGCCTTCAAGCTAATGACGATAAAACTGCAGCATTGATTAAGGATATGGACTTTAAAAATAAAAATATAAATGAAGTTCTTTTAAGTCTATTAGAGAAAGAAAAGAAAGATGAGAATTCAGACAACTCTAAGGTTTTGCTTATATCTACCTCTTTACAATCAGATTTTTTTCAAAATGATAAAGAAATAGAAAAAGAACAAGAACATCTAAGAAACCTAATGGATTCACTTAAAAACTCAGTGACTACTAAAGATAGCCAAGAAAAAACTATTAAGGTTATTTATTCTACTGCTGCTAATAAGGAAATTGCATCAGATCTTCGTATATCAATGTTCAGGTACTATGCTTATACAAAACTTAAAACCATTAATCCTTCTATTACTTTGGAAGAGGTGAAAGAAAAAAGCGAAGAGGAACTATTAGATCTTCTTGAAAATTCTAGCTTACCAAAAGAAAACACTTCTAATAATGAAAAAGATAATACTACTAAAGAAGAAACAACTAATGATAATAATAAGCCCAAGGATAAATCAAGTGATAAGGCAGATCATGATTCAAAGGATAAGTCAGATAAACAGTCACAGGACATTAGTCCAAAGCCTTCCAAAGAAACAGAAAGGAAAAGCTGGCAGCTTAATACAAATTATAGTTTAGGCACAGAAATAAGCTTTGAAGGAATTAATTATAAATGTATACATAGTCATACTTCTTGTGAAGGTTGGGAGCCCCCAGTTGCTCCTAGCCTTTGGCAGAGAATCTTGTCCAATGAAGAAGAAGGTCAGTGGTTTACCAATGTATATTATTCTCTTGATACTATAGTTATATATAATAAGGAAAAATATAAGTGTATACAAGCACATAGATCCCATACTGGCTGGGAACCTCCGAATGCATCTGCCTTATGGAAAAAAGTTAATTGAAAACAGCCAGATAAAAAGCTGTAGGAAAATATTTTCCTACAGCTTACTAAATTTACTTTTAAAATTCTACTTGTTTTTATTGCACTTTCCAAAGAGCAGGCACAATTGGTGGTTGCCATGTGGACAATGAGGTATGGCCTTGAATGCATTTATATGTCTTCCCATCATAGCTCACAATGTCCCCTGTCCTATATGCAGTATTAGGTTTCCACTCTCTACTGTCTGGTTTTGGTGTTGGATTTGTAGAAGATGTAAAGGATTTAAATTTATTTGTAAATTCAAATTCTGATTGAACCAAGCTACTACAAGTAGGAGAAGCATAAGGTAGAGCTCCACCACTTCCATTATCTCTAGTTGAAGACCACATTGATAGCATCTTCACCCAGCTAGTAGACTTAGCCCAGGAAACTAGCTTTTCAGCGTCTTTTGGATAAAAGACTTCAGCGACTACATCATTTCTGCCAATCATAGGTGTTATTCCTATCTTAGTATCAAGTCCAATTTTTTTGCATTGTTCATATGTATTCTTTCCTGTTTCTATAGCGTAATCCCCCTTCTTTCCATCTGGATTAGGAGCCGCCCAACTACCAAAATCCATAGCCATTACATTAACTACATCAACTAGGACTCCATTAGCCTTTGCATTTTCTAGTAGATATAAACCATCATTAGTAAGTCCAGATGGTAGTGCCGGCAAGCAAAATGCTATAGTTAATCCAGGATTTTTTTCCTGCAAGCCTTTAATAGCCTTATTTCTTCTGTCTACTGAAGCCTTATCTGCCACGGCAGCACCTTCTATATCAAAGTCTACCCATTTAGGTTGATATTAATCTCATCCAAATAATAATCTTCTGACAGCGGCACTACCCCACCCCAGGCAGGATTCCCATTACCATCACTGGTAATAAAGGCTAATGTATAATACTTTTGGCCCGTTTTTTCAAAACAATTATTAATACTAAATTGAAGATATAGCATCACATCTACGTATGGAGCAAAGATCTTATCTGGCAAACCATTATTAGCTGTTACTTTAGAAGTCTGTAGCTTATTTTCTTTACCATTAGGATAGGCTGATACATTGGTTAGATTCTGAAATAAGAAAACCCCAATGGAAACTAATAGAACACCTCCTATGTACTTTAAGATTGAACTTTTTTTCTTTTCCCATTTTATAAGCACCTCCGAAAGATATTGTTTTGGTTACAATATATACATACGGAGCTCTTTATATATTTCAGTGGTATAGATTATTACAATTGTGTAAACACTCTATAAATTAATTTCCAGTAGGCAGAAGTTTCTGCATGGAAACTTTTTAAAGAAAAATTAAAAAGACACATCAAAAGATGTGTCTTTTTCTCTATGGAGGCGCCACCCAGATTTGAACTGGGGATAAGGGTGTTGCAGACCCGTGCCTTACCACTTGGCTATAGCGCCATATAAAATTTTGGAGCGGAAGACGGGATTCGAACCCGCAACTTTCACCTTGGCAAGGTGACACTCTACCATTGAGTCACTCCCGCATACCTGGTGGCCAGACCAGGAATCGAACCAGGGACACGAGGATTTTCAGTCCTCTGCTCTACCGACTGAGCTATCTGGCCAAATTGGCGACCCAGAAGGGACTCGAACCCTCGACCTCCGGCGTGACAGGCCGGCACTCTAACCAACTGAGCCACTGGGCCAATAAATAGTGGTGGGCACAACAGGGATCGAACCTGTGACCCTCTGCTTGTAAGGCAGATGCTCTCCCAGCTGAGCTATGCGCCCACTATTTCTGAAGACAAATATTATTATAATGGGATTTAGTAATATTGTCAACAGTTTTATTTAAGATTTTTACTTTTGATTTAAAATCCTGCCTACATCTTCCTTATCAAAGTAATAGGATTGATTACAAAAATGGCACTTAATTTCTTCCTTGCCTCCTTCTGCGTATATTTCTTCTAAATCCTTCTTGCCTATACTAATTAAGGCCTTTTCTACCTTTTCTCTACTACAATCGCATTTAAAAATTGGTTCTTTATATTGCATAATCTTTATAGACATATCTTCAAATAGTTCCTTCATAATAGTCTCTATGTCTTTGCCACTGTCTAGCTGAGCAGTAATAGACTTCATCTCCTCCAGTCTATAGGTAACTAAATCTGCTACTAAGTCACTGGCTCCAGGCATCATTTGTATTATAAAACCTCCTGAGGCTCTTATGGATAAGTCACCATTTACAAGAACCCCCACCCCTACAGCCGTTGGAGTTTGCTCTGACTGTGCGAAATAATAAGTTAAGTCATCGCCAATTTCTCCTGTAACTATAGGTATTTGACCAACATAAGGCTCCTTTAGACCGATATCCCTAATTATGGTAAGCATGCCATTGGTACCAATTGCTCCACCTACATCAAGTTTGCCTTGCTTATTATTAGGTATATCCACTTGAGGATTTCCTATATATCCCTTCACCCTACCTTCAGGGTATGCTGTTACTACTAGGTTGCCTGCAGGTCCACCTCCGTTTATTTGCAATGTTAACACATCTTTTTCATTTTTAAGCATTGATCCCAACATAGCTCCACTGGTAAGCATTCTACCTAAAGCTGCCGCTGCTGTAGGACTACAGCCATGAATTTTTACAGCTTCATTTACTAAGTTACAAGTAGAAGCAGCTACAAATCTAACAGATCCTTCTGCAGCAGTTCCTATTATTAGCACATCCTTCATTTTATCATTCTCCTCTACTGAAATTTTTTCTCACAAAATATGTTATTCTCTCTGTAGTTGTTTTTACCGAACTATCAGTGTAGTTGTCCAACTTACTTGCAATAGATAAACCCGAGTCCTCTAAAGCCTTAGCTATTTCATCTTCCCTATAAATTCTCTCCAGATGAACTTCATCAAATCTGTCATAAAGGTCACCATCTTTTATAAAGAAGGTAAGATACATTTCCAATAAATTGCCTTCCAAGGTGTTTTCCCATATATAGACTATATCTTCCTCATTATATGTAAAGGTATTGTTAGCTAAAATATTTTCTAATTTATACTGGCTATTTATATCGAATACAAATAGGCCCTGATCTTTTAAATGGTTGCGAATACATGTAAAGAATTTTACTAAGTCTCCGTCTTCAGTTAAGTAGTTAGTACAATCCATAGAACATGTGATTAAATCAAACTTTCTGTTTAAATTAAGTGCTCTCATATCCTGCCTTACGAATTTTGCTTTAAGTTTTTTACCTCTAAACTTGTTTTCAGCCATGATAAGCATATCTTCTGATAGATCCACGCACCAATTATTATTAAAAAACGGAACAATATTTATTGCTAAATTACCTGTACCGCAACCAATATCTAAATAATCATCTTTTTCATTATTAAAACTATTATATTTATCTAATATAAATTTACTCCAGGATAGATAATCTATATCTTCATAGATTAATGTATCGTATATTTTTGCAAACTTATTGTAAGCGTTCATTCAACCCCCCCTAGTAACTGTCTCATCCCACTTATTTTATATTCAATAAAAGTATTAGTCAACAAGCTATTTACTTTTAGATAAGATCTCTTTATTAGTTGGAAGTTTCAGACTTTTTTTACGTTTAGTCATTATCCCTCCTATTCGTCCTGTTTCCTCAGCGGATAGTCCACTCCACCCATACTTATCCACCTTCTCTCTTAAACCTAATTCTTCCGCTATTTCATATTTGATTTGTTCCCTTAGCTTTTCAGCTTCTGTTAATTCCTTATTGGCCTTTAATTTTGCTTTAATTACCTTTTTAAGCGGTGTTTTTCCCATTATTATTACCTCCCTTACCTCTCAGCTATTATTTTCTACTAATAAAACCCCAATTATACATCTTTCCATTGAAATATTTTTCTATTAAGTATATAATTTTTTTAAGTAAATCTATATAATAGTAGTAGGTATGTAAACTGCATAATTATATTTCATCCCTTTTATAAGGAATGAGAACATTAATAAATTGTGCGGTTTTTCCTTTCTTGAACTATTGTACTATTATAATAAAGTGAGGGATCAGTATGAGTATTTTTAAAGGAAGCGGCGTTGCAATTGTTACTCCTTTTAATGAAAATGGTGTAAATTTTGAAAAACTAAGAGAGCTTATTGAAGCTCAAATAAAAGGTGGCACTGATGCACTAATTGTTTGTGGCACAACTGGCGAAGCTTCCACTATGACAGAAAGTGAAAAGAAGGAAACTATTAAATTCGCTGTGGAGGTTATTAATAAGCGTATACCTGTTATCGCAGGTACAGGTAGCAACAACACTAGCGATACAGTTAAAATGAGTAGCTGGGCAGAATCAGTGGGTGTAGATGGCTTGTTAGTAATTACTCCCTACTATAACAAAACAACTCAAAAAGGGTTAGTTGCCCACTTTGGAGAAGTAGCTAGCAATGTAAAAATTCCTATAGTGCTTTACAATGTGCCATCAAGAACTGGTATGAATCTCTTACCATCTACCATATTGGAATTAACTAAATACGAAAATATTGTTGCTGTTAAAGAAGCTAGCGGAAATATAAGCCAAATAGCTAAAATCAAAGAACTCTGCGGTGATAAAATCCATATATATTCCGGCAACGATGATCAGATTATACCAATCTTATCCTTAGGTGGCTCTGGAGTTATATCCGTAGCTGCTAACATTCTTCCAAGAGAAATTCATGATATTTGTTATGAATATTTTAATGGAAACTTAAAGAATGCTTTGGATCTACAACTAAAGTATCTATCTTTGATAAATGCACTATTTATCGAGAACAATCCTATTCCTGTGAAAAAGGCTATGAATCTAATGGGTATGGAAGTTGGTCAAGTAAGACTTCCTCTTGTAGATATCTGTGAAAACAATGAAACTATATTAAAAGAAGAACTTAGCAAACATGGTCTTATTTAATGGAGGTAACTATGATAAAAATTATTCTAAACGGTTGTAATGGCAGAATGGGTAAAGCCATATCAGAACTAGCTAAAGGTTATAGCAACCTGCAAATAACAGCCGGTATTGATAAATTCGCTGTTGGAGAAAGTAATGCTTTTCCAGTTTACACTGAAATATCAGATTTCACTGGGGATTGTGATGTAGTATTAGATTTCTCTAGTCCAAAATCTTTACCCAGTTTATCAAAGTATTGTGTAGAAAAAAAGCTTCCATTAGTACTTTGTACCACAGGCTATAATGAAGAAGAACTTAAGAGTATTGAAAAACTAAGCAATGAGATTCCAGTATTTCGCTCTGGAAATATGTCACTAGGTATAAATATTTTAAGCAACATCCTTAAAAAGATATCACCAGTCCTATTTAAAGATTATGATATTGAAATCATAGAAAAGCATCACAACCAAAAGGTTGATTCTCCTAGTGGAACTGCATTGCTTTTAGCTGATAGTATAAAAACATCCTTAAATGACAAAGTAGATTACATTTACGGCAGAGAAGGTCTTAAAAAGAGAGATAAGAAAGAAATAGGCATTCATGCTGTAAGAGGTGGTTCTATTGTTGGTGAACATGAAATTATCTTCGCTGGTAAAGGAGAGACTATAGAACTAAAGCATACAGCCCTATCTCGAGACGTTTTTGCCTCTGGCGCCTTAAGAGCCTGTGAGTATATGGCTGGCAAAGGACCTGGCCTTTATGATATGGATAATGTTATTAACGGATAAAAAACAATAAGTTTAAAAGCCTGCTGACTAAAAGTCAGCAGGCTTTTTTACTAGAATAAATGACAAGCAACATAATGATTTGGTTGAACTTCCTTCATTTCAGGAGCCTTTTCAAAACATTCTGGTTTTGCATATTTACATCTTGATGCAAATCTACAACCTGGTTTTGGATTAATTGGGCTTGGAACATCCCCTTCTAGCATAATTCTTTGTCTTGTGCTCTCTACCTGAGGATCTGGAATTGGAATAGCAGACATTAACGCCTGTGTATAAGGATGTAAGGGTTTCTCATACAGTTCATTACTTTCAGCTAGTTCCATCATATTTCCAAGATACATAACTCCTACTTTATCAGATATATGTCTAACCATTGATAAGTCATGAGCTATAAATAAATAGGTTAAGCCTAACTTCTGCTGCAACTCTATAAGTAAGTTGATAACCTGAGCCTGTATAGAAACGTCAAGGGCTGATATAGGTTCATCACACACAATAAATTTTGGCTCTACAGCCAAGGCTCTAGCTATACCTATACGCTGTCTTTGACCTCCTGAGAACTCATGAGGGAATCTAGAAGCATGCTCTTTATTCAATCCAACAAGCTCTAATAATTCCTGAATTCTTTCCGTTCTCTTTTGTCCAGTATATAGTTTGTGTATATCTATTCCTTCAGCAATTATATCTCCAACGGTCATACGAGGGTCTAAGGATGCATAAGGGTCCTGAAAGATCATTTGAACTTGCTTAGCAAATTCCTTTCTTTCCTTAGCACTCTTCTTCTCAACCTTTTTTCCATCAAATATTATTTCTCCGCTAGTAGCCTCGTAGAGTCCTATAACAGTTCTTCCACAGGTTGTTTTACCGCAACCAGACTCACCAACAAGGCCTAAGGTTTCACCTTTATTAATTTTAAAGTTTACACCATCTACTGCTTTTAAAATTTTACCGCTACCAACATTAAAATACTTTTTTAAATCCTTAACCTCAACCAATACTTCTTTAGTCATTTTGCACTCCTCCTTTTTTTAGAGGTGGCTCTACCTTTGGTGCATTTGGATGCATCAACCAGCAATTAGCTTTATGAGTTTGTGACAATGTAGTTTCTTCTGGCATAGCTTCCTTACATATAGGCATTGCATACTTACAACGAGCTGCAAAAGGACATCCTACCGGTGGTTTTAATAAATCCGGTGGTGTTCCAGGAATTGAATACAACTTAGATTTATGTTCTGTATCTAAAGTAGGTACAGAATTCAATAAGGCCCAAGTGTATGGATGTTTTGCATTATAGAAAATTTCATCCGTAGTACCTCTTTCTACTACTTTTCCTGCATACATTACCTGAATTTTATGGGCAACCTTTGCCACCACACCTAAATCGTGAGTTATTAATATTATAGCTGTACCCAATTTCTCTTGAAGCTCAGCCATAAGCTCCATGATCTGAGCCTGAATTGTTACATCCAAAGCAGTGGTTGGTTCGTCTGCAATTAAGAGCTTAGGATTGCAGGCAAGAGCTATAGCTATCATAACTCTTTGTCTCATACCACCGGAAAACTCAAAAGGATACTGATTTACTCTTTCTTCAGCGTTAGGTATATTTACTAATTTTAACATCCTTACCGCTTCCTTAAGAGCCTCTTCTTTTTTCAATCCTCGATGTATCATTAAAACTTCTGCTATTTGCTTTCCGATTTTCATAGTTGGATTTAGAGAAGTCATAGGATCTTGGAAGATCATACTAACATCTCCGCCTCTATAGCTTCGAAGTTCTTTCTTGTTGAAGTCCAATACATTTTTACCATTAAATAATATTTTAGAATCCTTTTTTATTTCAGCAGGTGGTTCTGCTAAAAGACGCATAATAGACTTTGCTGTAATGCTCTTTCCGCAGCCGGATTCTCCAACTATAGCTAAAGTTTCACTTTCCTCTACGTCAAAAGACACTCCACGAACCGCTTGCACTTCACCGGCATATGTGTGAAAGGAAACTCTTAAGTCTTTAACTTCAAGAATTTTAGACATTAACTTACCTCCTTCTATTATGATTACTGTCTCATTTTCGGATCAAGAGCGTCTCTTAGACCATCGCCTAACAAGTTAAAGGCTAGCATAGTTACGCTAATAGCTAGAGCTGGAATCAAGAGCTGATATGGATAAAATTCCATTACGCCTTGGCCTGCATTAACCATAGCTCCCCAACTTGTTTCTGGAGGCTGTATTCCTAATCCTACGAAGCTTAAAAAGGCCTCTGCGAATATAAAGGATGGTATATCAAAAGTTATATATACAATAATAACACCAATTGTATTTGGTATCATATGCTTTAATATTATTCTCATAGGACTGGCTCCTAAGGTTCTAGCTGCCATAACATACTCAGATTCCTTTAGCTGCAAAACCTGTCCTCTAACCATTCTAGCCATACCTGTCCAAGCAGTTACACAAAGAGCCAGTAGCAAGGCAACCATTCCTGAGCCTAGTATAACGGAAAACAGTATAACAACAATTAAATATGGTATACTATTTAAAATCTCAACTATTCTCATCATCACATTATCTACTTTACCACCAAAATAACCACTAATACCACCATAAATACATCCAATAACAACTTCAAGAAGAGTTGCAATTACGGCTATTGATAAGGATACTCTCCCACCAACCCATAATCTTGAGAACATATCTCTCCCTAAGTTATCGGTACCAAACCAAAACTCACCGCTAGGCTTTTGATTAGCTATTTTAAGATTTTGTGTCTGATAATTCTTTCCTGAGATAGCAGGCCCAAATAGCACGAGAATAACCAATAATATCAAAGCAACTAATGATATCATAGCTACCTTATTCTTTTTTAATCTTCTCCATGCGTCCTGCCAATATGTTAAGTTTGGTCGAACTATTAGATCCATTTCATCTTTATTAATTCCAACTATTTTAAATTTATCTTTACTTAATTCTGCCATACTTAACCTCCTATTTGCTTCCTTCTAGCTTTATTCTTGGGTCTATCAAAGAATAAGCAATATCCACCACAAGCAATGAAATTATATATAAAGCCGAGAAGAATATAGTTAAACCCATTATAATGTTATAATCATTTTGGTTAATAGCACTAATTAAAGAGTTACCCAATCCAGGAATGGCAAATATTCTTTCAATTACAATTGTTCCTGTTACGATAGTGGCTATTTGTGGTCCCAAAATAGTTATTATTGGCAATATAGCATTTCTTAAAATATGCTTAACAGCTATACCAAATCCAGATAAACCTTTGGCTTTGGCAGTTAATATATAATCCTGATTTATAACATCCAAAACCGATGCTCTCATATATCTAGCATAGGTCGCTATACTACTAAAACTAAGTGCAATAGTTGGAAGAATTGTATATTTGAACCTTTCACCTACTGGAGTATACTGATCGTACCACAAGGCTGTTGGTATAATGTCATTTTGACCTAACCAAGACTTGCCTACCCAAGTCTGAATTAAGGCTGCAAGCACAAAACTTGGTACTGATACACCAATTATAGCTATAAGCATAATAAAATAATCTGCTAAGGAATTTCTTTTAAAGGCAGCTATTATACCTAAAATTAAACCTACCAAAAGTCCAAAAGTAACAGCTTGAAGCCCTACTCTTGCAGATGCTGGAAAGAAGTCTTTTACCATGTCTGTAGCGTTCATTCCTGGTGTTATTACAGAATCACCCATATCACCTTTAAGTAAACTCTTCATATACATACCATACCGCTCAACTAATGGCCTATCGTATCCATACTTACGTTCCAACTGTACAATAACTTCTTCCGGTAACCTTTTTTGACCAGTACGAATTGGATTACCGGGTTTACTATTCATCAAAAAGAATGTAGCAGTAATAATAACCCATAGAGTTAAAATCATGATTCCAATTCTTTTTAAGATGTGCTTTATCATAACCTTCCCCCTGACTATCTATAACATTTATTTTTCAAGTGTTATAGGTTTATTTTAGTTGTTAAATAATGCAATTATTAGTGCTTGTACTACTTTATAATATTAACTTATATAAAAAAATGTGTAGTCCCATTATTTAAACCCGCCTACACATAATATCAGTTTTCGACTTAATTTTCAATATAATATTATTTACATTTAGATATTTTTTCATTATAACCTAAAAAAATTTAAATTGCTGCAATGAATGCAGCAATTTAAATTCCTAATACTTAACTTCTAACTACTGCTTATTCAACATAAGCCCATCTTAATTGGTAAGTACCACCAAACAAAGGTAATTGTAAGCCCTTAACATGTTTCTGTTGGAAAGACTTAGTGTCTCTATAGAATAAAGGAGCAACTGCAGTATCTTCTATTATCATTTTTTCCATTTGAGCAAATAATTCTAATCTCTTAGCATTATCAGTTTCGTTTTGAACCTGAACTAATAAAGTTTCAAATTCTTCATTAGCCCATTTACCGTTATTGTTACCATTATCTTTACCAAATAGATCTATGAAAGTCATAGGATCGTTGTAGTCTGCACCCCAACCGGACATTGCTATGTCAAACTGTTGGCTTTGAACCTTAGTTAGGTAATCTGAGAAGTCAGCAGAAGGTAATATTTCAACCTTAACACCTAACTTAGTCTGCCAAATATTTTGGAAGTACTCTGAATTCTTCTTAGTTTCAGCGTCACTGGTTTGTGGTAAATATTTAAATGTATGTTTTGATGGATCTTCGTCTAAGCCTGCTTCTTTTAAACCTTCAATTAAAAGAGCCTTAGGATCTTTGTTTTGATCAATTATTGCTTTTAGAGGTTCCTCTACCTTGCTTCTAAATTCTTCTTCACCAACTAAAAGAGCCATTGGAACTAATCCATATGCTGCTATACCTCTCTTGTAAACAGATTTAGTATACTCTTCTCTATCTAGAGCTAATGAGAATGCAAGTCTAACCTTTGCATTAGCTAATGCTTTGTTATCTTTTCCTTCAGTGTTAAATACCATGTAGAAGGATGATGGTTCCATACCTTCAACTAAGTTGTATTTACCGTTCTTAGCTTCTTCTGTCATTTTACCAATGTAATCACCTTGAGCTGACATTGCATCTAACTTACCAGCTTTAAATAGGTCATAAGCTGTTTTAATTTCATCAACTTCTTGAAGTTCTACAGTTTCAAGCTTAATATTTGATGCATTATAGTATTTATCATTTTTCTTTAATACTACCTTAGCACCCTTTTGCCATTGATCAACTACAAAAGGACCAGAATATACTAATTTATCGGCATCTGTACCATATTTGTTTCCTTCAGCTGTAACTATATCTTCCCTCTGAGGAGCTAATCCTGGGAAAGCAGCGATTTGCTCGAAGTAAGGAACCGCTCTATCTAAAGTAACAACAAAAGTTTTATCATCAGTAGCTTTAATACCTACCTCTTCAGCTTTTACTTCACCTTTATAGTATTTTTCAGCATTTTTAACTGGGAATAGGAAAAATGAATATCCTGCTCCTGTGTTAGGATCTAATAATCTCTTCCAAGCAAATTCGAAATCTTTTGCTGTTACTGGCTTTCCATCAGACCAATTTAAATCTCTTAATGTAAATGTCCATGTTAAACCATCTTCACTAACTTCCCATTTCTCAGCTGCTCCTGCTTCTGGAACATCATTGTTAGAAACAAGAAGAGTTTCTTGAGTGTTTTGGATAACGTCAAAGGACACCTGGTCTGTAGCTAGGACTGAGTCCATAGTCTTTAAGGCCCCTTCTCTTAAAACTAGTTTTTGCTCTCTTTTCTTGCCAGCATTTTTATCATCATTTTTTTTACCAGCACATCCTGCTAATAGTGTTGTAGCAGTCATGATTGCAGCAGTTACTAACACTAAAGCTTTTTTCTTCATGATAATTTCCCCCTTTGATTTGTCTTTTCTTCATATAATATCTAATAAGTCTTAAAACTCATTATATGTATTTTTACAAGTACATTATTTCACTAATCACAAAAGAATCTTTATTCTTAAATAATTAATGCCTACTTGCAATTTGATGTTTTTAATATTAGCACAGAATTATTACATTGTCAATTAATTAAAATAGACCTTTGTTTTTTTGTATTTCTTTCAATTATTCTTGGATATTATTGAAGATATGGCATTTTAAAATTTTTATATTATCATATCCTAATTTCACAGTGCTCCTTCTTTGCTCTATCTTTGTCATATCATTGTTTGCAAGGTAAATGACAGAAATTAACTCTATCCTACAACTGGCAAATACAACGTTTTCATTATTAATGAAGTAAACAGGTCTTTTTTTAGATTCTTTTAACAGAACTTCTTTATATATAATATTTCCATAAGTTAAAGATTATTATTCATTTATTTTTTTCTTAATATCCAGTAGATTAATAGCTTTAAAATAACTTAATGGCTTTAATAAAAACAACATAATTGAGGGCTCTCATTATTACGAGGCCCTCATCTTATTTAACCAATATCTTCTTCTTTGTCATCTTCTTCGCTACTTGTTGATTCATTATCCTTATTAATTTTTTCCATTTTAGAAATAGAAACTTCATAGGCTATCTTTTTAACAACTTCCTCTTCAGATATCCTTTTCTGATACTCTCTACTTTGAAGCCTACCCCATATTCTAATATTATCTCCCACATTTAAGGTCTGACAGAATCTAGAGTTTCTTCCCCAAGCTATAGTTGGTATGTAGTCAGATTTATTATAAGCTCTATTAACTGCAAGTAGCATATCTGCAATTTCTCTCCCGAAAGGAGTGGTTCTATAAACTGGTGCCTTACATATAAACCCATCTAAAAATATTTGATTTGGATTCTTACTCTTTTCATAGCAGGGTTCAACGTTTCTTGCAAATACTGTTAATATCAACCTATTAGCTCCATCCATAAACTTATTATAGGATCGAAGCTGTCCTTCCACAATAATCTCGTCGCCTACCTTTAAGTCCATGCCAGTTAAAAGTCTTTCTGAAATAGTAATTGATAAAACATCTCTAGTCTCACTGAGTCTTGGTACTTCGAGATTAAATATAAAAAATCCCTCTCCGTACATTTCATGGCTAAAGACTAATTCGGAGACAACCTTCCCTTCTAAGTAAATTTTATTGTTTAGCATTAAATTGTCCATCTAAACCCCTCTCTCTCCCTTGGTTTTAATTTTGTTCTACAAAAGATTATTATTCATTTGTATTTAAAAATATTACAATTTTTTCGTTAGCAAAAATATTTAGTTTCAAAATGTAAATTGCTATAATCAATACCATTCCATTATAATACATTTTTACTCTATATTGCAATTACTTGTTGTAAATTTGTTTTCCATTATAATCTATTATAAAATCCGATTTATATATAAGTTCAGACACGGTTACCATTGTATATCCTTCTTTTTTAAAATATTCAATAATCCTCGGCAAAGTTTTTGTCGTATATCGTCCATCATTATGGAATAAAATTATAGAGCCAGGTTTGGTTTTTTTCACAACTCTATTAAATTCTATTTCCTCCCCTTCAGCTTTCCAGTCAATGCTATCAACATCCCATTGAATACAATAACGATTAGTACTTTCTACTGTGTCAATTACTAAATCATTATAAACACCACTTGGAAATCTAAATAGTGTTGTACCCTGACCAGTTATATTTTTTATTTTACTGTCTACCGCTTCTATCTCTTTAAGAAGATCTGCCCTACTAATACTACTCATATCCGGATGACTGTTAGTATGATTTCCAATTTCATGACCCTTATCGTGTAATTTCTTAAGTTTTTCTGGATTATGATCAATCCATGTCCCTACAAGAAAGAAGGTTGCTTTCACATCATACCTATCTAATATTTCAATAATCTCATCGGTATTATCCTCTCTCCAGCTGGCATCAAAAGTAATAGCTATCTTTTTTTCCTTAGTATCTACAGAATAAATAGGCAGCTTTCTTTTATTAGATAAGAAAACATCTTTACTACTTATACTCATGGCAACAATAGCTATTAAAGTTACTAAAAGCAATGCTACTGTGCTAAACTTCTTCTTAAGTTTTTCTTTTTTTATAATTATAATCACTATTTCACCTCCTACAAAGCTCATTCATTAGATTATATTCGTCAAACTCCATATTATGAAGTTAAAATATATTAAGGGCAACTTTTTTAGCTGCCCTAATTTGTGATATAATACTTTTGAACTACATATTTATCATTTTCAGGAGGATGACGTTAAATGTTAGACGATACAAATCAATTAGCGGAAAACAAACTAATTTTATTATACTTATTAGATAGAATAGGCATGAATATTACTAGAAATCAACTAACAGAAATTGTTCTGGAAAATAATTTAGTAAATTACTTTCTATTGCAGCAATATATCACTGAATTACAAAATGCCAATTTTTTAGTAACAATTAAAAAGAATAAAAGTAAAGTTCTATCCCTAACAGAACAAGGCAAAAAAGTTCTTTCTCTGTTCATTTCCAGGATACCAGAGGATGTAGTAGAAAAAATAGAGAAATACATCGATGAAAAAATTAGTAATATTAAAAAAGAAATCTTCCTACACGCAGACTATACTATTGAGGGAAATAATGTTTTTATAGTACATTTAAGGGCTCAAGAGAACGAAGTAACCCTTATTGATATTAAAGTTAACGTACCTACAAAAAAACATGCCATAGATCTATGTCAAAACTGGAAGTCTAATTCCTCTAAGATTTACAATGATATTATGAAAACTTTGCTACAATATTAAAAGAATGCCATGTCTGTAGGTTCTTTGCCTATGGATATGGACTTTTTTTCGTCTTTTAGACCATCATAGACAATTAACCTTGCCCCATAGTTATCTCCAATAAAAATATGTCTTCCCTTCTTTTTTATACATCTAGGCATGCCTCCGACAAAAACCCTTTTTATTAACTGGCCTTTATCCAAATCAATCATATGAATGGAACCTTCACTGAAACTTGCAACATAGGCTATATTCCCTTGAAAACACAAATCAATAGGACTTAGCCCTACTGGAATCCTTGCCACAGAAGAGAGATTTCTTGTACAAATAATATTTATATAACCACAAGAAGGATGTCCCAAATAACTTTCACAAATAAATATATACTTATTATCATCTGAAAAAATAGCTTTAGTAGGATAGCTGCCTACAGGTATATTTTTTATTACTTCCTTACTGTCACAGCTTAGTATAGAAAGAGAGCCGTTTACCATATTAGTCACTGTAATTAAATCTAAATCATAATTTATATCTATACTATGCGGCAAATTACCAACAGGAACTTCTTCTACTATTCTCTTATTCGCCAAGTCAAAGACTATTAAATTATTACTTTCACCACAGACAATAATAGCCTCATTTCCGTATATGGCTACATCATTACAATTTCCTCCAATATAATACTCTTCTATAACTTTGCCAGCTATTAGATCTATTATAGATATGCTACTGTTATAGCTATTTGCAGTTATAATATTATCCTTCCATCTGCATAGGCCATGAGGACCATACCTCTCATTGAACTGGGCAACTTTAATAGACCGCTCTTCCTTAAAATTATTGAGATTTATTTGTGATAAACTGTCCGAACCAGTATTACAAACAAATAAATAATCCATAAATACTCACTCCAATTGCACCATAGCAATATTTAATCTCATACAAGTATACTATGTGGTTTTTCCATAAGTTGACCTACTGTTCTACAAAAATCCGCTACAGCCTTTTTAAATGTAGGATATCAGAGATTAAGAAAAAACAAGAGCCCTTTCGGGCTCTTTGATTTTAAGATAGTTTTTTTATTGTTTTTCTCATGTCACCTACCATGTAAAGGGAGCCACAGATAACTAGCAAATCATCTTCATTACATAAAGAAATTCCGTAGTTTAAGGCCTCTTCATAGGTCTTCATTGCCAATACATTACTATTGTATTTTAGTATTCTATCCCTTAACTTATCTGCAGATTCCGCCCTGAAACTATTTGGGCTCACTGCTATAACCTTCTCAGCCTTTGCCGTAATGGTTTCCAGCATAGCATCTAGTTGCTTATCTTCTAATATACCTATAATTAAATATAATTTCTTATATTTAAAATAAAGATCTATACTTTCAGCTAATTTTACTATGCCATCTATGTTATGGGCACCGTCTAAAAGTACATATGGATTAGTCCTCATTAGCTCCATACGACCCTTCCAAGTTACATTTTTAAGGCCTTCATAAATAGCTTCTCCGTTAATTTTTACTCCTAGATCCATAAGAGTCTCTATAGTATGAATAGCCACTGCACAGTTGTATATCTGTATTTTTCCTAGCAGAGCTAAAGGCAGTGTATAGCTTGATTTTTCTGTGTTAACCTTTACCACTTGATATTTCTCTTCTACTTTTAACAATTCTCCACTATCTTCATTAACCATTATAAGCCTGCTATTTTTCTCAGAAGCTACCCTTTCTATGACAGACCTAGCCTCTTTTTGCTGAGGATATGACACTATTGGCACATCTGCTTTTATTATTCCCGCCTTTTCCCCTGCTATTTCTTCAATACTGTTACCTAATAGGGACATATGGTCATAACTTATGGAAGTGATAACACTAAGCAATGGCGTGATTATGTTGGTGGGATCTAATCTTCCTCCAAGACCAACTTCAATAACAGCATAGTCTACATTTTCTTCATGGAAAAACAAAAACATAGCTGCAGTTATAATCTCAAATTCTGTAGGAGTATCGGAACCTGTAACGTTCACCACTTTTTCTGCTTTGGCTACCTTAGACATTACTTGGCAGAGTCTTGTTTTTCTTATATTTATACCATTGATTTGGATTCTTTCTTCAAATTCCTCAAGGTAAGGTGAGGTAAACATCCCCACCTTATAACCCTGAGCAAGTAAAATACTTGATATCATCGCTGTAGTTGACCCTTTACCATTAGTTCCTGCAATGTGTATGCATTTTAAAGAAAGCTGTGGATCCCCCAGTTCCTTTAGTAGCTTAGTAATTCTATCTAAGCCTTTACCCCTATTAAACCTACTGCGATTGTGTATATAATCTATTGTCTCTTTGTAATCCATATAGCACCTAACCTAAGCTTTCAATTCTCTCTAAAACAGCTTTTAGCATTTTCTTGTACTTTTCGCCCTTTTGCTTTTCTTCTTCTACAACTTTTTCAGGAGCCTTGTTAACAAAGTTTGGATTTGAAAGCTTTTTCTCCACTCTATTTATTTCTGATAATAGTTTTTCTTTTTCCTTACTCAATCTTTCTAATTCTTTCTCTCTATCAATTAAGTCCAATAAAGGCATAAATAGCTCTGCTCCTTCTGCAACTACAGATACAGAATTTTGCGGAATATCCTTTTTGTCATCTATTATAGTCAAATCGCTAACAGAAGCTAATTTTTCGAAATACACAGTTCCTGCCTTAAAAGCAGTAAGAGCTTCTTCTTTAACATAGGCTAACAAGCTTGCTTTTTTAGAGTTTGGAACATTCATTTCTGCCCTTGCATTTCTAATTCCTTTAATGGCATCTATTATATAACCCATCTGAATTTCAGCCTGACTATCCTTCACTTCTTCCTTATATTCAGGCCACTTAGATATAGTTATAGATTTATATTCACTATCTAAGTGTGTATAGATTTCCTCAGTGATAAAAGGCATTACAGGATGAAGTAGTTGAAGGCCTGTAGTAAGGACCTTATGAAGCACATTGTAGGTTACCCCCTTAGCCTTATCATTGTCACCATATAAAACTGGCTTTGAAAGTTCAATATACCAATCGCAGAATTCATTCCATAAGAAGTCATAGATCTTTTGAAGGGCTATTCCTAGCTCATACTTTTCTATATTGTCTGTAACTTCTTTAACTACTGTATTTAATCTTGAAAGGATCCATTTATCAGCTATGGTATAATCTTTTGAATCCTTCTCCTGCTCCATTAATTTCTTATCTAAATTCATCATAACAAATCTTGAAGCATTCCAGATCTTATTAGCAAAATTTCTAGCAGATTCTACCCTTTCAGGATAATATCTAATATCGCTTCCAGGAGCATTTCCTGTTACCAGGCTAAATCTTAAGGCATCGGCACCATAGTCATCTATTACATCTAATGGGTCTACTCCATTGCCTAAGGACTTTGACATCTTTCTTCCATCTGAATCTCTAATTATTCCATGAATAAGCACAGTGTCAAAGGGAGTTTCCCCCATATTATAGATTCCAGAGAATATCATTCTAGCTACCCAGAAGAATATTATATCGTAGCCTGTAACAAGTACATTAGTTGGATAGAAATAATCTAGGTCCTCAGTTTTCTCTGGCCATCCTAAGGTTGAGAAAGGCCACAAGGCAGAACTAAACCACGTATCCAGAACATCATCATCCTGCTTAAGATTATTGGAGCCGCATTTACAGCAAGTCTTTGGAGTTTCTTCTGCTACTATTATTTCACCGCAGTCCTTGCAATACCATACTGGTACTCTATGTCCCCACCATAGCTGTCTTGATATACACCAATCTTGGATATTTTCCATCCAGTTAAAATATATTTTTTCAAATCTCTCTGGTACAAACTTAGTTTTACCATTTCTAACTGCCTCAATAGCAGGCTTTGCCAAGGATTCCATCCTTACATACCATTGTTTTGATATCATAGGCTCTATAACTGTACTACATCTATCATGACTTCCTACATTGTGTTCATGAGCCTTTATTTTAACTAGATATCCTTCCTTTTCTAAATCTTCAACGATGGCCTTCCTCGCCTGGTATCTATCCAGACCTGCATACTTTCCACCTAATTCATTTATTGTGCCATCAGGATTCATCACATTGATTTCTTCAAGCTGATGCCTCTTTCCTACTTCATAATCGTTAGGATCATGAGCTGGAGTTATTTTAACAGCACCAGTTCCAAATTCCTTATCAACGTAATCATCTGCAATAACAGGAATTTCTTTATTTACTAAAGGTAGCAAGAGTTTCTTTCCTATGAGATGGCTGTATCTTTCATCAGATGGATTTACTGCTACTGCTGTATCCCCTAACATAGTTTCTGGTCTTGTAGTAGCTATTTCTAAATATTCATCACTGCCAACTACAGGATACTTAATATGCCAAAAGTTACCCTCCTGCTCACTATATTCAATTTCTGCGTCGGAAAGTGCAGTCTGACACTTAGGACACCAGTTAGTTATCCTATTCCCTTGATATATTAAGCCCTTTTCATATAACTTTACAAAAACATGTCTAACAGCCTTGTTTAAATTCTCATCCATTGTAAAGGCTTCTCTTGTAAAATCAGCAGAACAGCCCATCTTTTTTAACTGTTGTCTTATTCTTTCTCTATATTCATCAGACCATTCCCAAACTTTTTCTAAGAAAGCCTCTCTACCCATTTCCTTCTTCTTAAGGCCCTCCTTTAAAAGTTCGTTTTCCACCTTAACTTCTGTAGCTATACTAGCATGGTCTTCTCCAGGCAACCAAAGAGTACTATAACCCTGCATTCTTTTAAATCTAATAATCATATCCTGAAGAGTATTATCTAAAGCGTGACCTAGATGAAGCTTTCCAGTAATATTTGGTGGTGGCATTACTATAGTAAAGGGTTTTTTATCCTTATCCACCTCTGGTGTAAAATATCCCTTCTCTTCCCAATCCTTATATATTCTTTCTTCAAATTCTTTTGGATTGTAGGTTGTAGATAAAGTAATCTTTTCTTCCATCTTTCTTCCTCCTTTTATTAAATAAAAACTCTTTGTAGTTTATCCATTAAATCTACTTTTACAGTTTATAAAAATAAAAAGCCTTCGTCCTGAAAGGACGAAGACTCGCGGTACCACCTTTATTCCCACAATACTTATGGGCTCTCATAAAATAACGGTTGAAAACCGTCTTTGCTTACATTTAACATTTTTCAGCAAAGAAGCTCAAAAGCTACCTTCAAAGTTCTCCATATAAAAGGTCTTACAGCCAGTGAACCTTTCTCTCTTAATATGGGTTGAAACTTTTACTCCTCTTTATCACAGCTTTTTCAATATATTAATATTACTTATTATAATATAATTTTTCCTATTGTCAAGAGCCATACCTATGCCTTGCTACCTGCTGCTTCTTCCATAGCCATCTTTTCTTCTTTTAGCTCATTTGTTACTGTTTCTAAGTTTTTAAAGGCTGCAGCCATCATTAACTTAATTCTATTTAATTGATTAACCTCACTAGCTCCTGGGTCGTAATCTATAGCTGTTATATTGGCCATTGGATATTGAGCCTTTAAGGCCTTTATCATTCCTTTTCCAGTAACGTGATTTGGTAAACATGCAAAAGGTTGCATACAAATAATATTTTCAGCACCGCTTTCAATAAGTTCTATCATCTCAGCAGTTAAGAACCAACCTTCACCAGTTTGATTTCCTAGTGAAACAACCTTAGAGGCTTTTTCCGCTAACCTTTCTATAGTTTGAGGGGCTTCAAAGCGCTTACTCTTCTCTAGGGCAGCTTTCATGTGTCTTCTATAGAATTCAATAGTCTTAATTACTAGTTTACCAGCAAGCTGAGCTTTTTTACTTCCTTCTAAAACTTTATACTTATAATCTGTATCATATGCACAGTAAAGGAAAAAGTCTATTAAATCTGGCATAACTGCCTCTGCCCCTTCACTCTCAACAATATTAACTACATCGTTGTTAGCTGTTGGATGGAACTTGACCAATATTTCCCCTACCAGGCCAACTCTAGGTTTTTTAATATTTTTTAATTCTAAATTATCAAAGTCCTTAACTATATCATAAATATTCTTTTTGAACCTTTTATGACTGCCACTTATAACTGATTCCTTACATCTTTCTACCCAGCTTTCATAGAGGGCATTAGCAGAACCTTTAATTTTCTCATATGGTCTAACCCTATATAAAACTCGCATTAATAAATCTCCGTAAACTAAAGCCATAAGAGCTTTATTTAACAGATTATAAGTAATTTTAAATCCTGGGTTACTTTCTAAGCCTGCCGCATTTAGAGATATAACTGGCACTTCTGCATATCCAGCATCTGCTAAAGCCTTTCTTAAGAAACCAATATAGTTTGTTGCTCTACAGCCACCTCCAGTTTGAGTTATAATTACAGATGTATTATTCACATCGTATTTTCCAGACTGAAGGGCCTCAATAATTTGTCCTACTACAATTATAGATGGGTAGCAAGCATCGTTATTTACATATTTAAGACCAACATCAATAGCAGCTTTGTCGTGAGAAGGTAGCACAACTACATTATAACCTGAATGTCTAAAAGCAACTTCTAAAAACTGAAAGTGGATCGGCGACATTTCCGGTGCAAGTATTGTATGCTTCTTTCTCATTTCCTTTGTGAAAACCACTCTCTTGTATTTTAATTCTTGTGGCCTTCTTATGTAATGATTTCTTTCTCGCTCTTCCATTGCAGCCTTTAAAGATCTTATTCTTATTCTAGCAGCCCCTAAATTGTTTCCTTCATCTATCTTCAAGGTAGTGTATATTTTTCCTTCCTTCTGCAAGATCTCCTGAACTTGATCTGTAGTTACTGCATCTAAACCACAGCCAAAGGAATTTAATTGAACTAATTCTAGATTGTCCTCCTTTGCTACATAAGCAGCAGCTCTATATAATCTAGAATGGTAAACCCATTGGTCTACTACTCTTAAAGGCCTGTCAGCCTCTGCTAGATGCGCAATAGAATCCTCCGTTAAAACTGCCATATTAAAGCCTGTAATTAAGTTTGTAATCCCGTGATTTATCTCTGGGTCTATATGATATGGACGACCACTAAGTACTATACCCTTCATCTTCTTTTCCTTCAAATAGGCTAGTACTTCTTCTCCCTTCTTTCTTATATCCTCTTCGAAGTTAAGTTTTTCCACCCATGCAGCTTCCACAGCCTCATTAATTTCATCCTTAGAAATATTAAGGCTTCCCAATTCCTCCAACAACCTTTTCTTTAACTTCTCCTTATTATTTAATGAAAGGAAAGGATTCATAAACAATATGTTTTTTTCTTTTAATATGTCCATGTTATTCTTTATAACTTCTGGATAGGATGTTACAATAGGGCAATTGTAATGATTATCCGCCTTTGGATCCTCCTTCTTTTCATGAGGAATTGATGGATAAAATATAAAGTTAACCCCTTTATTAATAAGGCTCATTATGTGTCCATGTACAATTTTTGCCGGATAACATACTGATTCAGAAGGTATAGTCTCTATACCCATTTCGTAAACCTTTTTAGAAGACCTTTGAGATATTTCAACTCTAAAGCCTAATTTGGTAAAGAAGGTAAACCAAAATGGATAATTCTCATATATATTCAGAACTCTTGGTATTCCTACAGTTCCCCTGGAAGCTTCCTCTTTACTTAGAGCTTTATACTGGAACAGTCTTTTATACCTATAGTCATAGAGATTTGGTATTACTTCCTTCTGTTTATGACTTAAACCTAAGCCTCGTTCACATCGATTCCCTGATATAAATTCACCACCATCATTAAACTTATTAATGGTTAGCAAACAATTATTACCGCATAATCCACAACGTCTCATAGAACTATCGTAAAGAAATTCTTTAATTTTATCTTTGCCTAATATAGTACTGATTGCACCTTCTTTTGCTCTCTCTCTGGCAATAAGGGCCGCTCCAAAGGCCCCCATAAGTCCAGCAATATCTGGTCTAATGGCTTCTCTTTCTGCCACCAGTTCAAAACTTCTTAAGACTGAATCATTGTAAAAAGTACCACCTTGCACAATGATATTTTTACCCAAGTCTTTAGGGTCCCGGATCTTTATTACCTTCTGAAGTGCATTTTTTATAACTGAATAGGATAAACCTGCGGAAATATCTCCTACAGAGGCTCCTTCCTTTTGTGCCTGCTTAACCCTTGAATTCATAAAGACAGTACATCTTGAACCTAGATCCACAGGATATTCTGCTTTAAGAGCTTCCTTTGCAAACTCTTCTACAGCCATATTTAGAGAATGGGCAAAAGTCTCTATAAAGGAGCCACAGCCTGATGAACAAGCTTCATTAAGCAATATGCTATCTATAACACCATCTTTTATTTTTAAACACTTCATATCTTGTCCGCCAATGTCCAAAATAAAATCAACATCTGACCGGAAAAATGCAGCTGCCTTATAATGGGCTATGGTTTCTATTTCACCAATATCAACCTTTAAAGCTTCTTTGATCAAGGCCTCTCCATAACCTGTAACAGCAGAATTTACAATAGTAACCTTTTCTGGTAGTTTTTCATATAACTCTTTTAATATATGTATAACTTGTTCCAGAGGACTACCTTGATTACTTCCATAATAAGAGTATAGAAGTTGTCCATCTTCTCCGATTAATGTAGCCTTGGTGGTGGTAGAGCCAGCATCTATTCCTAGATAAGCCTTTCCGGTGTAGCTTTCTAAATCTTCTTTTACTACTCTATTTTTATTATGTCTCTCTATAAAGTCATCATACTCAGCTTTATCTATAAATAGTGGCCTCAATCTCTGTATTTCCACAGTGCTGTCCTCATCAATGTCTTTCAATCTGTCAATTATTTCTGAAAATTCAACCTTAGACAAGTCTTGTGATTTAAGGGCAGCTCCCAGCGCAACAAATAGTTGAGAGTTCTCAGGAAAGATAATTTGCTCTTCTCTTAATTGCAAGGTATCTATAAACCTTTTTCTAAGTTCTGATAAAAAGTATAAAGGTCCCCCTAGGAAAGCAACATTACCTCTAATAGGCTTTCCACAGGCAAGTCCACTTATTGTCTGATTAACTACTGATTGAAAAACAGAAGCAGCGATATCTTCCTTGGCTGCACCTTCATTTATCAAAGGCTGTATATCTGTTTTAGCAAAAACTCCACATCTAGAAGCTATAGGGTAAATAACCTTGAAGGACTTGGCTAATTCATTCAAACCAGAAGCATCTGTCTGTAGCAAGCCAGCCATTTGGTCTATAAAGGCTCCAGTACCTCCTGCACAAGTTCCATTCATTCTCTGTTCTAGTCCACCAGAAAAATAAGTTATCTTTGCATCTTCTCCACCTAATTCTATAACAACATCTGTTTGAGGGATATAGCTTTCAACGGTGTGAGTGCAAGCTATTACTTCCTGAATAAAGGGTATATTCATCCACCTTGAAACAGCCATCCCACCTGAGCCTGTAACCATCATTGTTATTTGGCTATTAGGTATTTTACTGTAAGTCTCTTGAAATAGTTCTACAATGGTTTTTTTAATATCAGAATAATGACGTCTATAATCGCTAAATATTAACTTATTATTTTTGTTTAAAACTACCATCTTAACTGTAGTTGATCCTACATCCATCCCCAAATGATACGTTTCTCTCATCTAATCAACTCCATTTACTCATTAAATAAAACAATAACTATTCTTAGCAAATTTTAACACCAAAGATTAATCTAGTCAACGAACTCCCTCTTTCTGGTTTTTATAATAAAAGGCAGCATTTTATCTACACTGAATAAAAACTGCCAAGCTTAACTATTTACGTTCTTTCCTTTAAATATTAACACAGAAGACAGAAAACGGCTAGTCTTTTCTACCTGTTCCATGATTAATTACGGTAATAAGAGGACTTTTTTTAACATTTACATAAATTATTCCAGTTTTCAAGTATATTCTTTTTTAACAAAGACAATAATCTATATGTAATATGATTTCATTTTAGGAATATATTATTAAGGGTAGTACTGGAGATGTCTATAAGGAGGATTTTTTATGAGTTATTTCGAAAAAGCCAACCAATATTATAATACAAGGAATTATAAAAGAGCTATTCAATTATACGAAAAAGCTATTGAATATAAAGAAAATGAATCTGCTTCCTTCTATAATGCTGGAGTATGTTTTATTAAATTAAAAGAATATGAAAAAGCAATTACATTTTTGAAAAAAGCTATCCAATTAAAGAGAGACAGCAAGTATTTCTTTAATTTAGCTTATTGCTATGCTATGCTTAAAAACTCAAAAAAGGCCCTTATCTATTTCAATACTGCTTGGAGCTTAGATAATGCAGATAAGGATTGCGAAAAAGCTATTAAGCTCATAATAGATGGCTATAAAAAAAATCCCCGTTAAAGGGATTATTTCCATTCCGCTTCTAAGGAAGCATTCCGGTGGTCCATATTAAATCTACTGCTGTTATAATAATTGCCACCCTTGTAAAAGGTTGTATCCACATTAATCCATTGATTATTTACATATACTTGGTTCCAGGCATGGCTAACCCAGCTTATGCCATTGAACCCTTCCCCAGTAATCAACCTTACATCTAAATCAACAGCTCTACACATAGCAATATACAAACAGGAATAGTCAAAACAAATACCTTTTCTTTCAGTAAAAGCTGCAATAGCACCAGATTTAACTCCAAAATCATTATTTAAAATTCTTTTAGCCTTTTCATCATCATATTCAATATTTCTTCCTATCCATTCATAAAGAATTTTTGCTTTTTCATTGTCATCCTTGGCTTTGCTCACCAACTTTTTAGCAAAGTTATCTATAGTTGAGTTAGATCTAATCCCTTCTTCTAAAGTTATTCCATTATAATATACAATTGTATCAATGCCTGCAATGTTTTTAGAAGCCTCTCTAACTTCTATTTTCATTGAATTATTAATTATATTGGGAATTTCCCTTGCCACCTTGGAGTTGGCAATTGGTACAATTATATCCTTACAAATATAATTATATATGTTTGAATTTGATAAATAATCATTAAATCTAGTATTTATATTCATAAATGCTAGCACATTGAATAGTAGTGCTAGTACAATTATATAACATATAGATTTGGGAATTTGAAAGGCAGCAGATAAAAATCTAGTTAGGCAATTACTTTTATCCTTTATAGATTTCTCTAAACCATCCAACACAGGAAAAATTATGGCAATGTTTAGTAAATAGAAGATGGATTTTATAATTTCATAAAACAAGAGAGCCATAATTGGTAGCACTATTATGTATAACAGATATGGCTTGCCCTCTAAGTTCCTAATTAAACTTGCTGGCAAGGCCTCATATATTTTTCTATAGATCCCAAAATCATGTTGGATAAATATTCTTTTTAAGAAAAATAACCCTGTAATTAATGCTACTATAATTCCTATATCTGCTTCAGTTGAAGTTATGTTTTTTTTCAGCTCCACACTAGAAAATCTCTTTAAAAGTCCTGAAAAAATAGGATATATAAAAGAAATAACAAGGATTAAGGAAATGATATTTATCTCCATAAACTAACCTCTTTCATTAATCAAGAATGGAATGATTTATTACCTTCTCTATTACAGATTTAGATAGTTCCCAACTAAATCCTTTACTAACTAAATATCTTAATAGTTTCTCATAAACCTTTCTCCTATCAGTTTCCCTTTTTAAAATAGTTCTATATTTTTTCTCTGCTAATAGTTTAGCATTAGTTTCTTCACAGTCACTTTCAATGTTTTCTAAAACACTTTCAATTATTTCCTGGCTGATGCCTTTTCTTAGCAAGTCATACTTTATTTTATTTTTACCTGCAGTTTTTTGTTTGTCTTTTATATACCTCTCTGCATACTTTCTGTCATCTAAAAGCTTATACTCTTGCAAAAAACTAGTTACCTTTTTAATTGTTACTTTATCATAGCCTTTTTTAAACAGTTTATCCTGCATTTCTTTTTCTGTTTTATAAGTTCTCTCTATATACCTCAAAGCCGAATTCTTAGCCTTCATGTAATTATCCTCATTGATAATCTCCCTAAGTTCATCAACCTTGATTGTCTTTTCCTTTTTTAAGTCATACTTATAAACAACTTCTGCAGCGCAGCTAAAGGCATATTCTTCATCTACATATACATTAACTCTATTTTTGTTGTTTTTCTGCACTTCAACCTTTGTAATAATCTTTTCCATATTGTTACCTTCTTCACTTCCTTGCTTTTAATATATGTATGGTTGGATTATTGAAAACCTCCCTAGCCACCATATGTATTTCTTCCTTATGAAGTTTTTCGATATTCTTCATATCATCTATGAATTCATATATACTTTCACCTTCCAAGGATTGATGCAAAATATAATTAGCCAAATCCGTAGAATCTTCTAAAGTTGAGGCAACTGATGTTTTTAACACCTTTTTAATTAAGGTAAACATATTATCATCATTTACCATACTACCCATCTTTATTTCTTCTATACAAGTTTTTATAACCTCCATAGCTTCTTCTACCAATGATTCTTGTACAGCTGTATAAATGTAAAGGTTCTTTAACTCCTTACTTGTATCCAGGTGGGTATATACATCGTAAGCTAATCCTCTTTTTTCTCTTAGCTCCCTAAACAAGATAGAATTTGTACTTTCACCAAGTCTATGATTTAAAATTCTTAATGCTAATTCCTTTTCTTTATCTAGATTATGAAAGGTATAAAGATATGTTATTGTACTTTGCTCGATATTGCTTTTATAAGTTATCTTTTTTAGGTTGATATTATTTTCTATAATAGGTTTCACTTTAGATATTGTTTTACTTTGCCAATGTCCAAAAAGGTCTTTTACCATTTTTATTGCCTTTTCATGTTCTAAGGATGAAACCAAGGTTATAATGGAATTATTAGGCACATAATTCTTTTTATAAAAATCTATTAATTGATTTCTAGTAAAGCTCTTTATAGTTTCCGGCCTTCCAATAACATCATACTTTAAAGGACTTTCCTTAAATCCATGATAATTTATCATTCTAAAACTATAATCCTCAATATCATCACTAATTGAATTATACTCTGCCAGTATAACTCCTTTTTCTTTTTTAATTTCTTCCTCTGGAAATGTAGAATTTAATAACATATCCGCTAATATCTTTGTGGCATTTTCTACTTCTTCCTCAAGGACTGTCATGCTATAAACAGTGTTAGTATAATCAGTATAGGCGTTATATTCACCACCTAAAAATTCTAATTCTTTATTGAGTATCTCATTATTTCTATTTTTAGTTCCCTTAAAAATCATATGTTCTATAAAGTGAGATATTCCTCTTTCCTGCGGCTCTTCGTATAAAGCACCTATATTTATACCACATTGTAAAGATGCTATACTTGTATTTCTCTTCACAGTTATTATCCTTAATCCGTTATTTAGTTTTGTATCTTTTGCATCAAAAAAATTATAATCCATAGTCATCTCCAATTTTTATATTATATTAACAAGTCTATTACTCTACTATTTTACTAGATTATATTAATAATTACTATAAGATAATGATAAAATCACTCCCCATAAAAAGACACAGAGCACCAGTTTTCTGCTATAGGTTATTGTTGACTTAAATAAAGACCACTGATATAATGTACAGGCACTCTTAAAGAGAATGTAGACAGTTCGTAACCATCCTGTCTTAAAATAAAACTAGGGAGGAATTACAAATGAAATTATCTATCAAACAACTTTCTATTTCTGCTATGATTGCAGCAATGTACACAACCTTAACCATTATATTTTCTTTTATGAGCTATGGGGATGTGCAATATAGATTAGCAGAAGCATTAACAATCCTACCAGTCTACTCACCTATTTATATTCTAGGTCTTTTTATTGGATGTATTTTAAGTAACTTACAGAGTCCTTTAGGTCCTATAGATATAGTCATAGGCTCACTAACTACCCTTGTGGCAGCTACTATGACTTATTTTATTGGAAAGAGCAAATTAAAGTATAAGACTTTTCTTGCTCCCCTACCTGCAGTTGTTTTAAATGCTCTAGTAATAGGAATTGAATTACACATCTTAGTAGATGCTCCTTTAGCCTTGGGTATGCTTCAAGTTGGCTGGGGACAATTTGTCTGCGCATATGTATTAGGATTGTTATTAATGAAATATATAGAAGGTAAAAAGTCACTAAAAAAACTTCTTTCAGAAAACTAACATAAAAAACAGCTTGCATTTAAGCAAGCTGTTTTTTTATGTTTTTAGTCTTCTACTAGCTCAAATTGATCCTTACCAACACCGCAAAGTGGGCAAAGCCAATCTTCTGGAACATTCTCAAAGGAAGTTCCAGGTGCTACACCGTTATCTGGATCCCCTTCTGCTGGGTCATAGATATATCCACATGCAATACATACATACTTTTTCATAGTTATCTCTCCTTTTAATTAAAATATGTTTCATATAATTATTATATAATAATAATTATATTTTGCCTAGCACTTTTTCCAATGTTTTCTTTAATATTATCTTCTATTTATCTAGTACATATTCATAAAAATCTCTTTTTATGCTTTGCATCTTTCCAATAAGAAAGAAAATCCTAATATTCATAAAAGGGTTCTATGTGTACAATTAGCTGAGCACCGTCATTAAATTCTTCTTTAATCCGTTCCTCAATACGATGGATTAGTTTATGGGACTGTTCTACATTCATATTTGCTTCTATTTTAACATGAAGATCTATATAGAGATTCCCCATAGTTCCTCGGCTTCTTATTTTATGAACATCTTTTACTTCCGGAAACGAAAGGACAGCTTCCTTTACCCTATTAGTATCCACTACTGCCTATCAACTAAGACAGCACAATTTTCTTTTAAAATTTCGTACACAGCATGAAATATAAAAAAACCTACAATTTCAATTGATAATCAAAATCTATGATAATATACCTTACTTCTATCAAAAATAATTATAATAAGGAATTACAAAGGAAAGAAAGATTAACAAAAGAGTCTACTTATGATATTATAAT
>FZPS01000171.1_pt40 | contig 151636 bp, 118 predicted proteins | sample 1817821 | NCBI WGS metagenome assembly FZPS01 (sample SAMEA104158645, study PRJEB21678) | metagenome | place: Germany | collected 2015-04-21 | reverse complement strand
CCATCCCGAACACAGCAGATAAGCCTGCCCGCGTTCCTGACTGTACTGAAGTGCGCGAGCCTTCGGGAACTCTGGATCGCTGCCATGCTCACCCTATCATTCTAATCTTTTCTAAAAATGGTTTTTTTAAAACTGATTTTCTTAAAGTCTGATTTTCTTAACTTTTTATTTTCGCATTTTTTCTTACAAAGAACGTTTTATTGCTTTTATTGACGATCTGTCCTATCTTCTTGAGAAACTATAGATGCCTGTGTTCAGATGAGGGAGCCATCATCTTGCCTCACGCCGTTTTGCGAGCATATCTAAATCGAGTTAATGTCTTTTCCCCATAAGAACACCACGATAACAGCCGTGATAGCAATGAGCCCATATCCAATAGCCCCGTCATAAAGCTGGAAGGCTGAACGACTACCGGGAAATATGCTCCTTCCAGTATTGGTCACGGCATGAAAGAGTATGGTCGCAAAGACGCTTTTTCCAGTGTTATTATAAAGCCAGATGGTCAGAATCCGGAAACTAACGGCCAGTATAAATCCTCCCCATATAAACAATCCCAGAGTCATGTCCATTGAAAGCATGGATGGGAAATGCCATACACCATGGATCAACCCAATGATGAGACTGGCTGTCAGTGCGGTGTATCGGACCTGCATAGGATCGGTGACATATCCCGAATAACCAAGCTCTTCACCTGCGGCGGCTAAAAAGAATGCAATAAAGAGGAGTGGTGTCAGAAGTGGCGGGTTCCAGACAGTTGGGACTGGTAGTTCGACTAGACGCATTATCACGTAGGTCAGCACGTAAATAAACGGCATCAAGAGAATGATGGGAACATACCAGACTTTTTTCGTGATCCTCTTATAATCGAAGGCTCTTTTCAACAGATTCTTTACTCCTAAAAGTTTCTCTTCCCGGTATATGAGGATGGATGCCGCTACCATTGGAGAAAATGTGGCCACAATATCTGTCACGGGAAGATTATCCACTGGAAGCTTCATCGGATAAATGATATTAAGCACCCAAAGTGGAATAGAAAGAGAGTAAACCAGTATAAAAAATAGAAGTGGTGACCTTTTTGATGTGTTGCTGTTCATGATTTGTAGTCCTCTTGAAGGATGGGAGAGCCTATATGAAAAACACTGCAGTTTACCTATACTTTTACTTTTAATTGAAGTATGCATTATTAGAACGGATACAGGGATACTATGAACCTATGTAACTTTTACATATGCTATTTTTCATACAATGCATATTTCAATTGTTATTGTTGGTTTTTCGGATAGCTTCTAAGTAGATTAATATATCTCTTAAGTCTCTCCATGGACAAACCGTCTCTGAGAAATATTCTGAAGCGCGTTGGAGATTACTATTTTTAATATAGCTCTTTTACAAATGGCTCATTCATGTTTTAAAAGGGTAGATGCAGTAGCATCCGCCCTTACTCGTAGATCTGCTGTGCCAGATAGTTCTGGACACCTATCTGGTTGATCTGGTCCATTTGGGCTTCGATCCAGTCGATATGCTCTGTTTCTTCCTTAAGGATTGATTCTAGAAGCACTTTGGTGTCATTATCTCCCAGCTCTGTCGCCAGGCGGATGGCTTGGTTATAGCCTTTAATAGCTCCCTCCTCTGCCCAGTGGTCATGATCATGCATTTTTGGTACCTGATCACCGATACGAATTTCGCTCAGATTGCTAACTATGGGCCTCCCCTCAAGGAAGAGAATGCGTTCAATCAGCTTCTCTGCATGCCTCATCTCGGTAATAGCTCGCTTCTCGATTACATCTCCAAGCCGTTCGTAATTCCAGTTTTCACACATTTCGGCATGGACAAAGTACTGGTTGATAGCTGCCAATTCTTCTGCCAGACGAGCATTCAGACAATCAATTAGTTTCTGGTCTCCTTTCAAAGATATACCCCCTTACAAAAGAAATTACGGTTTCTATATTTATACTTAAACTTCATAATAAGTTTTGCGCATTTGTCCCACTCTTGAGAGCATTACTAATTCATCTTTTAATTAAAGTAACTCAGCCTATCTAGAACCCATTTCATTCTTAAGCATTAAAAGTTCCCGGCCTCCTCACAATATTATGCGGCACATGCTATATAAATAAACCGAATATAAATAGACTATCTGTTAATAAAATATGGCTTACTGAGTTATAAAAGCTCCAATATAATGCTAAACTTCAGTTGTCAGAAGCTAAAAACATAGACCGGTATTCTTTAAGTATTGAGACAATTTGATACTTAACTATTTTTTTGGAGTTTGGATTCTTCAAATATTATAAAAATAGTATAAAATTGTTAAATATCATGAAGTCTGTAATTATTATGGGGGATATAATATGACTGGTGAAAATAAAATCAATCCAGAGAGCGAGAGTAGGTTTAGATATAGACTTGGTAAATGGCTTCTAATGAGAGACGAGTGTGTCTTCACACATGTGACAGATCAGAACCTTGATGATAGTTCCACACGCCAACACTTAATCGGATCAATTAACAACTGGGTAAACAGAGACGAAGAAATTTTAATGCAGGAATTTGTTTCTGAGATGTGTGAATTTATCAAGGGCGAAAACAAAGACCTTTACTATCGCTTAATGGAGAAATGTGCTTTAAAAGGTATAAGTGTAGGTGATGGTATATTTGAAGCCTTGAGCATGTGCCAGTGTGAAGAAGCAATAACAAATCCAGAATGTAAGACGGCTGATGACACGTCTGGTTTATAACATTTCCGGCCTGCTTTTTTAGCTCTCTTGCTACTTAATTTATATTTTTTTGTACTCTAGATTTAGATTTGGGTTTAACGGTGCTTGTGCTCGATTGTACTTTGTTTCTTCGTTCATCTACCGCATAATCCGGTTAACCCTGATTATTATTTATCAAAGATGAGATCAATGAACTTTAACCATTCCAATTTGCTGCAGTTTCGAACTACTCTATTATCCTGAAAACAGGATTTCATTTTTTGATAAATCTATTTAAATAAAAATCAAGCATATAATTACAGGGGGTAACTTATGGATTACATCGGAACCTGGAAAGAGGTTATGCAAAGACCGTCTGATTTTTACAGGAGGATGCCAGAAACCGGAGGATATGCTGATCCACTTACCTTTGCAGCAATTAGTCTCATCATATATGCGCTTTTAACTGCACTTTTAACCGTACTCTTTGGCCGTCAGATGTATATGGAGGGCATGTACGGCGGCATGTACGATGGTATGTATGGTGAGGTTAGAGGGTTGGGGTTTTTCGCGATACTTATGAGTGTGATCATCACACCTATTATAGGTATTATTTCTCTCTTTATTGAAGCTGCAATACTCTATGTTATTTATAAAGTTCTTGGAGGTTCGGGAAGTTACGAAGGTACTGTAAGATTCATATCTTATGCAACTGCTGTGCTGGTACTTTCCTGGATTCCTGTTATTGGCTGGATTGTCGGGATTTATGGAATATATCTCTATATTGTAGGGGGCATGCATGTACATGATGTAAGCATGTTAAGGTCTGCAGTAGCTATATTCCTGCCCGTCTTACTGGTGATCTTGCTTATGATCATTGTTGCTATGGCAGGAATACTTGCTTTCTCAGGATTAGTTCCTCTCCTGGCTATTTTTTAATGGAGTTATTCTTTTATAGAAAAAAACTCCCTATATTTTTAGAGCATTTTATCCTCAAAAATTTAGGATGATATTGTCTTAAACTAAATATTTATATATTAGAAATTCCTTTAATGCATCTACACGAGCAATAAGACAATCAAAAATGCCAAGATGGCGGAGCGGCTACGCAATCGCCTGCAGAGCGATTTTATTCCGGTTCGAATCCGGATCTTGGCTTTAAATAATTAACTAGTCTAAAATTATAAAACGCCTTAACTGTATTTAAATAGTGCCAAGGTGGCGGAGCGGCTACGCAATCGCCTGCAGAGCGATTTCATTCCGGTTCGAATCCGGACCTTGGCTTCTTTAAAATCTCTTTTTTCAGAAACTTTATTTACCTGACTTATCTCCTTGATTCTTTAGACTGCAAGTGTGGCGTCGCTTGATCAAAACTGTTGCGCTGCAACCCTTTTACAAAAAGGCTTGACCGAAACCGTTCGCCGGTTTATCACCAACCGTTGCGCCGCTTGACCACGCCGTCATGCCGTTTTCGATAAAACCTTTTCTCAAAAGGTTTTCGCTCAAGCTTTTTTTGAAAAGGCTTGTGATCAAACTTTCTCTTAAAAAGTTTGTGTTTCTCACGCCAGATAGGGTTTGGGGTTAAGACTTTCAAATCCAAAAGACATGCCATTTTCGATAAAACCTTTTCTCAAAAGGTTTTTGGTCAAACTTTCTCACAGAAGGTTGTGGTCAGACCCTAATTTTATATTAGAAAAGACTAATTCTCGGACATGGATACCGATGAACTCATGCGAAGGCTTTTAGAACTTTATCCTGAGGGTTATGACTATGGTTTTAATGAGCCCTTCCAGGCTTTAATTTCCACTGTGATGTCCCAGAGGACCCGAGGTGATGTAACCTGTTCTGCAGCAAGGAGACTTTTTAAGAGGTTTCCAACGCCTGAGGAGATGATGAAGGCTGATGTTAGTGAGATTGAATTCCTTATAAAAGAAGTCGGTTTTTACAGAGTCAAAGCGGGAAGAATAAAGGAAATTTCCAGAATTCTTATAGAAAAATACGACGGCAAAGTTCCTGATACCATGGAGGCTCTTCTAGAACTGCCTGGAGTCGGCCGAAAGACCGCAAACTGTGTACTTGCAGATGCTTTCCTCAAGGATGCCCTTGCAGTGGATACCCACGTTCACAGGATTTCTAACAGGCTCGGTCTGATAGTAACAAGAACTCCTGAGGAAACCGAAACTGAGTTAAAAAAGATCTTTCCACAGAAATATTGGAGACACATAAATCTTTTGCTTGTAAAATTAGGGCAGAATATCTGCAGACCTACCTCTCCTAGATGCGAATTCTGCACTCTACGCGATATGTGCCCCAGAATTCTCCTTTAATTCTCCCCCTTTAACAGAATGTTTCCTGTGTCCCTAAAGCATTTCGAAGCTCACTTCTGAGATTGAACTCTGATACACTATCCGGGCTGGAAAAAACTTGCGGGACGATACGAGATTATTTATATAAGGCTGGCATTTAGCAGGCAGAAGGGTTATCTCTATCCTAAGTCTGATGGCAAACTAATTTCAATTGGCAAACTAATTTCAATTACGAAACCATCGACACAATTACCAGTTATCTATACACTTATTAACTTTGAACATAACATCTATCAAACTCACGAGGCCAAATATGTTTCAAATAGGAGAAGCATTAATAGGGCAGGGAGCAGAACTTGCCCACGTTGATTTGATGATAGGAGACAAAGGAGGACCAGTAGGTCAGGCTTTTGCAAACGGTCTGACCCAGCTCTCAATCGGACATACTCCACTCCTGTCTGTTATCAGGCCCAACCTGCCATCCAAGCCTTCAACCCTTATTATCCCGAAGGTTACGGTAAAGAATATGGAACAGGCATCAAAAATTTTCGGGCCTGCCCAGACAGCGGTTGCAAAAGCAGTAGCAGATTCTGTAGAAGAAGGCATAATCTCAAAGGACCAGGTTGAAGACATTGTCATTGTAGCGAGTGTCTTTATCCATCCTGATGCCCAGGACTACAACAAGATCTACAGGTATAACTACGGAGCCACAAAGCTTGCAATCAAGCGAGCCCTTGAAGGTTTCCCTAGCATTAATACTGTTCTTGAGGAAAGCAACAAATCTACCCATGCCATTATGGGATTCAAGGTCACAAGACTCTGGGATCCACCATACCTTCAGATTGCTTTTGATAATCCGAACCTCGAATCTGTGCTTTCTGCCATCTCTCAGATTCCCAAGAGCGATCATGTTATAATTGAAGCAGGCACGCCGCTCATTAAACGCTATGGAGTGGATGTCATTTCGAAGATCAGAGACGTCAGGCCAGATGCCTTTATAGTAGCTGACCTGAAGACTCTGGATACAGGAAACCTTGAAGCAAGAATGGTTGCCGACGCTGCAGGAGATGCTATTGTAGTCTCTGCCCTTGCTCCGATCAACACCATTGACAAGCTCATCGAGGAAGCCCATAAGACAGGTATCTATGCGGTCATGGATACGCTTAACCAGCCCGATTCGATTTCTATCTTAAAACAGCTTAAGGTCATGCCTGATGTTATTGAGCTCCACCGCGGAATAGATATCGAGAGTACCGAACATGCCTGGGGCAATATCGAAGAGATTAAGAAAGTTGCTCCGAGAGCACTGGTTGCTGTTGCAGGCGGGGTCCGTCTTGACAAGGTGCCTGTAGCTCTGAGCCAGGGTGCGGATATTCTTGTGGTTGGGCGTGCGATCACCAATGCAAAAGATGTCAGAGAAGTTGCCAAACAGTTTATCAACAGCCTTAATAAGCCGGAAATTGACCAGTTCAGAGTTATGACTGACTTCTGAGCAGATTTAAGAATTTCCCGAAAAAGATCACTGAATGAATACTGCCAAAAAGTAAAACCTTACAGTATTTTTGGCAGAAACCTATCAGGGAAAGCGTGAAATTTGCGCTTTCATTTCTTTTAACTTTCAAGAGGGGATTTCTTGGGTTTACCATTCATTTTATTGAACTATAAGACTTATTTGCAGGGCACGGGCCAGGGAGCAGTGGAAATTGCAAAGGCCTGCAAAGAGGTGTCCGAAGGGTCAGGTATCGAAATAGCAGTAGCCCCCCAACTTCCGGATATTTACAGGGTAGCCTCGGAGGTTGAGATTCCAGTTTTTTCCCAGCATCTGGATGGAATAGGAGCAGGAAGCTTCACAGGCCATGTTTTTGGAAAAGCTATAAAAGAGGCAGGAGCTATCGGAACCCTGATCAATCACTCTGAAAGGCGCCTGACCCTTGCAGAAATCGAAGCGTCACTTAAGGCCGCAAAGGAATTCGGGCTCAAGACAGTTATCTGTACTAACAATGTCCCGACAACCGCAGCCGCCGCAGCCCTTGGTCCTGATTATGTTGCAATTGAGCCTCCCGAGCTTATAGGGAGCGGTATTCCTGTCTCAAAGGCTGATCCTGAGGTTGTCAGTGGTTCGGTTGAAGCAGTTGCGAAAATCGATCCTGCAGTAAAAGTACTTTGCGGAGCCGGAATCTCAAAAGGTGAGGATCTCAGGGCAGCCCTTGACCTTGGTTCTCAAGGTGTACTGCTGGCCTCCGGAATTGTGAAAGCAGCAGACCCAAAAGCTGCACTGGAAGAACTCATAAGCTTGATTTGAAAATTACTTAAACTTACTTTTTTACTATTAAACTTACTTTTTTACTATTAAACTTACTTTTTTACTATTAAACTTACCTTTTTACTATTAAACTTACTTTTAAGAAAAAAGTAGTAGAAAATAATAGAAATAAGGAGCAGAAGGAATGCGGCTCCTCAGCCACATTTCCTATAATTTCTAAAGGGTTACTGGTAAGCCTCAATAAGGGGATTGACAGCTTTTGGATCTCCTATTTCAATAAGAAGCAAGGCGGTTTCATCCCTGGCTCTCCTATCTGTCGTTTTCAGGTTCTCTATTAGAGTATCAACTGCCATTTCTCCCATCCCAGAGAGGGCTTTCCTGGCACTATCTCCAAACTCCCTATCTCCCAGCTTTCCCACAAGCAATTCTGCAGCTTCCTGGTTTCTGGTTTTGCCAAGAGCAAGAAAAGCCTGATTTCTGAGATTTGCATCCGTATTCCTGTCATTAAACACATTCTTAAGCGTCTCCATAGCCTGAGGGTCACCTGTATTTCCCAGAGCTGCGGCTGCAGCCATCCTGACAGAAAGTCTTTCCTCTTTATCGACTAATATGTCAGTTAGAGCCTCGATCACTCCAGGGCCTCCGATTTCTCCAAGGGCAAGGATAGCACTTTTTCTGACATCTTCATTAGTGTTCACGGAATCTTTTGCTCTACCGTCTATAAGTTTTCCGCTATTCAGGACTTCTATCAGAGGTTCTATTGCTGTTTCGCTTCCTATTTTTCCTAGCGACAGGGCTGCACTGCTCCTTACTACAGCTCTATTGTCTCTTAACCTTTGGATAAGATCTGGTACGGCAGTTTCCTTTCCTATTTTCCCGAGGGCAATTGCAGCGTTACTCCTGATGCTATCACTGCCCCCATCTTTCATTTGTTTTATCAGGACTTCTACTGCCCTTTCATCCCCAATTTCACCAAGCGCATATGCTGCACTGCTCTGTACCGGAGAATAGTCCCGGGTCAGAATTGGTGTTATGGAATCTATTGCTGCAGCTTCCTCTCTTTCTCCGAGAGCCATTAAAGCTGCGATCCTTATACTCCCGCTGTCGCTTTTAAGAGCTTTAATAAGCTTTTCAGTTTCGTTTCCAGGTTCATCAGGCTCGAACTCCGAAAGCGCAAAAGAATCATAAATAGTTGAGTTCTGTTCCTCTGCTCTAAGGGCTGCTTCAAGAGAATTTGTTTCGTCATTGTAGTCCCTATCAAGAGAAATTGCAAGATTTCTTCTCATTGCTCTATCTTTCTCTTCAATAGCCTGCAAAATGTCTACCGAGATCTCGTTTTCTGCCTGTTCTTCAGCTGTAGTCTTATTTGTAACGTTATTTGATGCCTGGATTTTCTTAAAGCCCTCAGAAAGAACGGTTTCTGTTCTACTATCTCCGATTTCAAGAAGTGCAAGAAGCATGTAACTGTTTACTTCTCCTGAACTCGAGGTATTTGATTCTATTTTCTCAATAAGAACATCAGCTGCAGTCTCTCCGAACCTCCCAAGCTCAACTGCAGCATTCAATTTTGTCTCATGGTCACCGACTTCCAGCCTGTGTGTGAGATTTGTGATCAGGTCTTCCCTTAAAATTCCAGTCCCGGTTGGTGTGAATGTTCCATTTCCCCCAAATTCCATAAACCTGTCGCTATTTGCGATCATTGAAAAAAATATAGAAAGAGTGATAAGGACAAATAAAAGAGATATTCTCCATTTAACTCTGGACATCATATTATCTTTTTTTTATTGTTTATATCAATTTCTCTCTTTATTAAGATAGACTTCTTAGGTAAAAATTTTTATCTATACGGCTTCAAGTTTTTTTCTCTTATTCTGCAACCAAGACCGCAAAGAAGGGATGTTACCTCGGCTTCAACAGAATCTGCATCACAATCTCCAAAAACCGTTATCCTGTAAGTAACTGCAAGTCTTTCCAACTCTTTGCTTTCTTTTTCAGTTTCTACCCTATTTAGTCTCTTATTATTTATCTGAATAGGCCCTCTATAGATATCACTTATTTCACAGGCTGCAAGCTGTTTATTGGTATTTATAGCGTTAAGAATAACCGCAGGATCAGCCCCTTCAGGTATAAGGACCGGGATATCCCTTGTAGAATGCTCAAGGTTTTCTTTCCTCCATTCCCATAACTCGAATTCCGAAAGCAGGCGAAGATTTTCTAGCTTGAGTTTCAAGAATTTGTTTTTTATATGAGGGGAAGTGCCTTTTGAGACCAGCTTTGTAAGAACAACCTCGTCAGGCCCTACATTTTCTAAAATACCGACATGGATTTTTCCGGAATAAAGATGGTAAAACCCGCATACCTTTCCGATGGAGTTCAGGATGGTCTCATATTCGGTTATTCTGTAATTAATCAGTTTATCGGATCTGCGCAGGGCATGAGTCGTATCTCCGTACTGTCGAGCAGCAGCTTTCATTTTCTTCACAAAGCCTTCCTCGTCATGAGATCGCACAAGCTCTGAGAGTTCTTCACATTCCCTGATAAATGCGTCATGTACCTCGAGGACTCCGGGATTTTCCATCTGGATGAGGGCATACAGATAGGGATTTTGGCCAAGAATCCTGCCTACGAAATCCAGCATTATGTCGTAGACTGGACTTACAAACTTTCTGGATCTTTTTACGTCGAAATCTAACCTGTCAATGGTCGTTCCTATGCTGATATAGGCAAAATGGGTGAGTCCCTGCACAACCGAGACAAGCCTGTCATGTTCGACTGCGGTAGTAATCTCAACATGCGCACCACTTTCTTCAAAAAGCTCTTTTATTACCGGAAACCACTTTTCCGAACGTCCCTTTACAGGAACCAGAATCACAGTCTGCCCTCGGATAGTGCTAATCGTTGGTCCGAACATTGGATGGGTACCCAGAATCTCCACATCGGAGGGTGTAAATTTTCTCATGGCTTCTACAGGCTTTACCTTAATGGAAGTTAAGTCCATAAGGAGACTTCCAGCTTTCATTTTTGGGGCAAACTCAGCAATAATTTCCTCAGTTACATTGATAGGTACAGAGACTATCACTATATCACTTGCTGGAACAGCTTCCTCAAGATTCGAGGCAAAAGGAACTTCCAGTTTCCTTGCGATTTCTATTTTCCCACCTTTTCCCCAGACTGTAACCTCATAACCTCTTTCTTTGAAAAAACGGGTAAACCACTGTCCCATTTCCCCGGTTCCGCCAAGGATCAGGACTTTTGTCTTTTCAGAATTTTGATTCGTTCCGGTCTGGTTTCCAGACTCCATGTTAACACTCAAGCCTGCAAAGCCTCCAGAACAGTTTTTTTCATAAGTTCAACTGGAGGGTCGATTCCTGTCCAGAGCCTGAAAGCTTCAGCTCCCTGATAGACAAGCATTGAGACTCCACTTACAGTCTTTGCGCCTGAGGCTTTTGCCTCTCTTAAGAGCCTGGTCTCCAGAGGGTTATATACAATATCAAAAACGGTAAGCTCAGAGTAAAGATCATCTGCCGTGGCAATAGTAGAGTCTATATTAGGATGCATTCCGAGAGTTGTGGTATTTATCAGAACGTTGGCATCCTGTAGCAGATCTTTTAATTCGGAGAGCCCTCTTCCCTCTACTTTCCCGGGAAGGGCGGCGGCTGAGATGTCTTTTGCAAGCGCAATTGCCCTTTCTTCAGTCCGATTTATTATTGTAATCTCAGCGCCATCCGCCGCAAGCTGAAAAGTAATGGCTCTTGCTGCTCCGCCTGCCCCTGCAACCACGATTTTAGACCCCTTTATTTCCACTGCAGCTTCTTGGAGTGCCTGTTTTGCTCCCAACCCATCGGTATTGTATCCCCGGATTTCTCCGGTCTCCTCGAAAACTATAGTATTTACAGCCCCTATCCTTTTAGCCAGCAGGTCAGGTTTTATACAGCCAAGCTTCAAAGCTACCTCTTTCAGGGGTACTGTCAGGTTGAGACCTCCGAATCCCATAGCTTCAGCCCCAAGAATTGCTTTTTCCAGTTTTTCGGGCTTGACCCTGAAAGCGTGATAGATGCAGTCCATCCCAAGGGCTGAGATAGCTGCGTTATGCATTGCAGGAGAAAGGGAATGGCTTACAGGGTCTCCAAATACACCAAAGACTTGCTTCATTCGAGTAGCTCCATTGTCTTTTTTACTTCATCTACCTGAAACTGTCCCGGTGCCGCAGAAACTGAACCTTCAACAGCTGCATATGTGAGAACCGAACCATAAAAAGGAGCGATTACCCTTGTATGCTTTCCAAGCCTGCCCATTGCGATAGCGCATACAGCGCCCCCTACCTCCCTGGTATCCAGTGAAGCTCTTAACAGATCAAGTACATCTCTCATTGAGTGCGGCATAACAGCTAGTTTCGCAATATCCGCCCCTGCCAGAAATGCCTCTTCAAAAATAGTTTTCATTTCCTGAAAAGTCGGGGTTTCTGAAAAATTATGAAAAGAAACAATCACTGTTTTTCCGCAGGTTTTTGCCGCTTTTATTACTCTGTCTCTCGCTTCTCTCCCGGCAGAAAGCTCGATATCTACGGCGTCTGGCCCATTTCTCAGGGAAAGTAGGTTTATAAGGAGCTCGGTTCTCTCAGCCTCTTTTCCCTCCCATTTTCCTCCTTCAATACTTGAGCGATTTGTGAGAATTAGCGGAAGCCCGGTTTCGGACTTTATTTTTCTTATCGTTTCTGAAGCTGTTTCTAGGTCCCTGATTCCAAGCAAATCCAGCCTGATCTCAAGAATATCGGCTCCCATTTCGGTGGCTTTCCTTGAGGTTTCAATAGGGTTCTCAAGGATTACTGCGACAACAGCAGCTTTTTCCTCAAGGGCAAGCGGGCCAATACGAATCATTCTTTGCTCCGGTTTTCCTTTTTCACTGACAATTGTTTCTTTTTGACAGATTATTTCTCTATAATCGTCTCTTCAATCTTTTTACCAAAGTGCCTTGCTCCCTCTTCCAGGCTAACCAGAACCTCGTCGCCTTTCTTGAGTTTGGCAACTGAAATAGGGTTTCCGTCTTTTCCAACAAGCTTGATGGTCTCGGCATTCTGTAGGATTGCGCTTAAGGTCCTGTCTCCTGCTTTTGCTTCGATAAGCATGAGAGGGCGGCTTTCGATCTTGACTCTGCCAACAATCCCATCTCTCTGTTTCCCTTTTGAATCTACAATAGTTACGGTATCTCCGGTCCGAAGCTCCGAGAGGTAGCGGGTTTTGTCCCCTATTTTGATATAAGAGTGAACTGCGCCTGCATTCACCCTGAACGGGCGGGCTGCCACATACGGGCTGTCATCGGATTCGGAGTTTACCAGAAACATCCCGCTTGCCTGAGAACCTATGAGCATGCCTTCTCCCCTTTGCATGAGATTGCATGTATCCACACAGACTCTGTCTCCCATTCCAAGAGGCTCAACCCTGGTTACGATTGCAGATTCAAGCTCAGTGCTTTCGCTTTCCAGTTCCCTGGCAGCCTTGATGGTATCTTTTATTTCCTGGGGATCTCCGCTGTCAAGAAGAACCCCATCTGCTCCGATTTCAAGGATCTGGAAAGCCAGTCTTGCCTCTTCTGCGCTCTTTACTCCGAAAATAATCTTCACGTCGTAACGCTGGAGTTCAGCTATCAGGTTTTCAAGGGGGATAACCTTCCAGTCCGTACCTGTCACAATGAGGAAGTCACAGACTTTTCCAAGTTCGGCTGCGAAATGCTCATAACGTTTATCCCTTATTACTACATACCCACCTACAGCCACTCCTTTGTCCCTGAGAAGGGTTGCTGCGTTTATATCAAGAGAACCTGGAGCCTCAAGTGGTAAGGGTTTTGTCCCATCGCCTTCTCCTCTCTTTCCAACAACAGCTATTTCGGCTCCGGATTTATTGTCACGGCCAAAGGCTGCTACCGGGATACTTCCCAGTTCTCTGACTTTTTCAACATCTCCTGGGTTTATAAGCACGCAGTCGGCTCCTGATTCGAGGCCAGTTGTAATCCTTTCTTTTTGCTGTTCCCATCCGCCTTCATCGGCTTTTATCCACACGCTTTTCTTTTTCAAAGGCTTCAACCCCGGTATATTTTCTGTTTTTACTCCGATCTTCTCTTTTTTTAACTTTTGTTCGGATACTGACCCTGGTTCTCAATATCCTGTTTTCATTTCAGCTGTTCAAGAGCTTCTTCTACAGGCCTTCTATGATGTACAATTTCACAAATAGCCCGGGTGAGCCTGACAGGATCCCTGTGCTGGAAAACATTTCTTCCAATTGCGGCTCCTCTGGCTCCGGCTTCCATGGCTCCATCAATCATCTCAAGGAGCTCCAGGTCAGTTGAGGTTTTAGGCCCTCCTGCAATAACTACAGGCACAGGACAGCCTCTGACCACATCCCTGAAACTGTCAGGATCTCCGGTGTATATGGTTTTTACAACATCAGCGCCTAGCTCGGCTCCGATCCTTGCAGCATGTGCAACATTTACAGGATCATGCGGATTGGTGATTTTCTTACCTCTGGGGTACATCATTGTAAGAAGAGGCACACCCCATTCCGTGCAGTCTCTGGAAATCTTTCCAAGCTGCTCAAGCTGGTCAGCTTCGGTTTCAGAGCCTACATTGATATGCATGGATACGGCATCGGCTCCCATCTTAATTACTTCCTCCACTGTGCAGACCTGCACTTTGGCATTGGGATCAGGACTCAGGGAAGAAGAACCACTGATGTGTACGATGAGACCTATATCATGACCGTATCCCCGGTGTCCGTATTTTACCATTCCTTTCTGCATAAGAACGGCATTTGCTCCTCCTTCAGCTACTCTATTTACCGTATCTGTGATATTGATGAGTCCTTCAATAGGCCCGTCTGAGATTCCATGATCCATTGGAATAATGACCATGTTTCTGCTTTCCCGATTCATCAGCCTTTCTATTCTTATCTTTTTACCAATTTCTGACATTATAATCCCCTTCGAGTTCAAAGCGATCTTGATTTGTTAGCAATATTATTTTTATAAAGTTCCGTGCTAATATGTGACATACTAGCACAATAAACCTATTTAAATCTATTCCATATGGCTGCATGACAAGAATATGCCTCTTATAGAAATGAATATTCTTGAACTTTTCTGTACAAAATTGTGCTATAGCGATCAAACCTGGCCGCTTCCTCTCTGTTATACTGGGATAATACCAGGAAAATACGTTCCAGATCATAGAAACACAAAATAATTTTCGAAACCAAGAGGTTCCGAAAACAGGTGAAGGTTCTGAGCTTTGGAAGCATAAGAGAATTAAAATAGGATAAGATTGGCTAATAGGATAAGATTGGCTAATAGGGTACACTCAGAGCAATAGAAAATACATTCATTAAACACACAGTTATCAAAATATAACTCTTAAAAATAAAATTATACTAAATCAGGAACTGAAGGAATTATGAAAGAGCTGAAAATCCTTGTTGTTAATAATTACGGACAATTTTGCCATCTCATTCACCGGGCTGTCCGGGATCTTGATGTGGATACGAAAATAATCCCCAACACAATGCCAATTGAGGATATCCTGGCAGAGGAACCGGATGGGCTGATCCTGAGCGGTGGGCCGGAAATGGATAGGGCAGGCTTATGTTTCGATTACGTCCGTGAAATTGATCTTCCTATTCTTGGGATCTGCCTCGGGCATCAGGCAATTGCCCTGGAATATGGGGGTCACGTTCATGCAGGGAGTAAAGGCGGGTATGCAGAGATTGAGATAGAAGTGCTTGAAGAAGACGATATTCTTCGGGGACTTGGGCCCAGGACTACTGTCTGGGCTTCCCATGCAGATGAGGTTGCCATTTTGCCTGAGGGTTTCGCTCATCTTGCCCGTTCTGAGGTATGTGAGATTGAGGCTATGCGCCACCCAACAAAACCGATTTACGGTGTCCAGTGGCATCCTGAGGTTTCCCATACCGAAAAGGGAGAAGAACTGTTTATCAACTTCCTTGAGGTTTGCGAGCAATATTAAACGCTATAATAGAAAAGTAATAAAAAGCTATTTAATGTGAAAAATAACATCGGGATAATTACATCCCGAGTTTTTTCTTCATCATTTTCTGAATATTGAATTTTCCGCCTCTAAAGCCTTTTAAAGCTGTCTGCATAGTTTTGTGGTATTTAAGAAGCTCTCTTACTTCTTCAGGGCTGCAGCCTGAACCTCTTGAGATCCTTTTTATTCGGGAACCGCCTATGAGCTTTGGATCATTCATTTCTTCCTCTGTCATGGAATCCATGATGACCTTGTAATTCTTCATCTTGTCACTTGTAGCCTGGAACATCTCATCTGAGAGCTTGACACCTCCTAATCCTCCCATTCCCATAGGGAGCATGGACATTATCTGTTTGAGCGGGCCCATCTTATTCATGGCTTCAAGTTGCTTGTACATGTCTTTGAGAGTGAAGCGTCCCTGCATTAGAGCTTCCACATTCACATCCTCTTCGGTCAGGGTCTCTTCAGCCTTCTCTATCAGGCTTTTGAGGTCTCCCATGCCGAGAAGCCTTGAGATAAATCTGTCAGCTTCGAATTTCTCAAAGTCTTCCGATGTCTCTCCTACACCAATGAAGGCAATAGGTGCTTTTGTTTCGGCAACAGCAGACAGGGCTCCGCCTCCTTTTGCGGTTCCATCAAGCTTCGTTATAATAACGCCTGTAATCCCGACAGAATTATTAAAGGCATGAGCTTGCTGGCTTGCCTGCTGTCCTATACCTGCGTCCAGAACCATGAACTTGTGATCTGGCTTTGCAACAGCGTTGATCCGTTCCATCTCATCTATTAGGTCAGCTTCAAGGGCGTGGCGCCCTGCAGTATCCACTATTTTTACGTCGTATTTATCCAGGGCTTTGAGTCCGTTTCTTGTGATTTCAACGGCATCGGGATTGTGTTCTTCTCCATAGAAAGCTACATTAAGTTTTTCACATAGGGTTTTAAGCTGATGGTATGCACCAGGACGGAAAGTATCTGCAGCGATAACTCCCGCTTTAAGTCCTTTCCTCTGGAAGTAGCGGGCAAGCTTTGCAGTACTGGTAGTTTTTCCACTTCCTTGAAGTCCAACCATCATTATAGTCTGCGGCTTGAGCTGGATTTCAGCTCCCTTGCCGATAATTCCCATTAACTCCTGGTATACTATGCGGACTACATGCTCCCTCGGGTTCATACCTGCAGGAGGGTCTTCTTTTAATGCACGCTCTTTGATTTTCTGGGACATTCCCATAACAAGTTTTACATTGACATCGGCCTGGAGCAGAGCTCGCTGGATATCCTTTACTACTTCATTGACCGTGCGCTCATCAATTCGTCCCGCGCCGATCAGCTTCTTGAGCGCCCCCTGTAAGGAGTCTCCAAGTTTTTCCATTACCATATGAAAGTCATCCTGCTCAGTTTATGAGGATATTTGAGAAGATACTCACACATCTTTGACCGTGTGTAAGAAAGTAACCTTCCTTAATAAGCCTTGAGTTTTAATAGCTTGAAAAAGGGATAAGTAAATGGATTCTAGATATAAAATCGGTAACCGGCTATAAAAAGGTTGCCTGGTGATGAAAATCTTAAAAGGTAATATCTGAAAAAAATCATTACATAATAAATCTAGAAAAGAATTTTATCATAGCGGGGGATGGATTCGAACCATCGGTCTACGGGTTATGAGCCCGTCGGGATCTCCTGGCTACCCCACCCCGCTACAGGGTTTTATTTGTCAGGTCACTTGGCCTGGGATAACTACCACAACATACGAACGATCGCATATATACTTTTCGGTGGATTCACTGATCTTTAGAAATTTATCAAGAAATAGGTGCGTTTCTCTCAAGAATTCCCGCTACTTTTCAAATTCATCCGAATCTCTTTTTTCCCCTTATTTTTTCATGTTTTCAGGGTTTTCCGGAAACGTATTTGAAATTCCGAATCCTAAATCATATGTATGTCAAGGTGCTTGTTCTGCGGAGCTTATTGTGAAGTGAAGTGTGGAATTTACTGCGAAGGTTATCCGGGAAGTCAGGAGGAAAAAGAAAAGGGAGAAGATACGGAAGTTCTTGGATGTACTCAAATTGGCACATCCTATATATGCGAGAGTTGCCTTAAAGATCTCAAACAGGCTCTGGAACCCCTCTAAAGTGTCAGCAAGAGAGAAATCTAGCATCTGAAGTTAAAAATGCCCTTCTCTTTTTCATTGGGACCGGATAAATCGTGGAAAGAGCAGGATAACTGATAATTTAGGCAATCTCAACATTAAGTGTGAAAGTGCCTCCCTCTGCAGTTTCGTTCTCAGAGGGTCTTTTATATACTGCTGTCACTTGCTGACCGCCTTCAGCCACAGCTTTAATTTCCCATATGCGAACCCCTCCTGCACCTACAAGAGGCTGTTCGATTCCTTCAGGTTGTTCTGGAGGATAGTATCTCCCCGGACGATCATCGGGACCCAAGGTTACATTCAGTCCCTGAGTCAGATTGAGTTCCCAGTGATAACCTGTAGACGGGTTTTCAGGTAGTCTCAGGTAAAAAGTCTCTCCATTTTCAACGCTTATGTTTGTGCCGTTGTCAGCTTCAGTTACTACCTGTTGTCCCGGTGGAATAGGACCTGGAAATTCTTCCTGTATGATATTATCGACCGCCAGCTCAAAGGATCCATTTACTCCGTTCACATTTACAGTATAGTTGCCTGCTTTGAGTCCCTGGACATCAAGGGGAATAGTTTCCGTAAAGCTCTCTATAGTCCGCGTACAGATTGCATCTTTCGGGCGTTTTGTGTTGATACTGACATTGAAGATATTTCTTTCTCTTTCAGTCTTTATTTTGTCTATTTCCGTACATCCATCAGGCAGGTAACCTTCTGCTATCACCCGTACCTGTACAGGAAAAGATTCAAGAATTAAAATCTGAATATTCTCCACGTCTGCAGTGCCGTAAACGTAGTCTTCCCCATCTGTTTCCTGACTATTGTTTGTACCGTTGGTCCCCTGGCTATTGTCTGCCATGTTCTCCGACCCATTTCCATCCTGTCCCTCATCAACACAGCCGGAAAGAACAACTGTAAAGACCATAAACAGGATTGTAGAAAACCTCGCATATTTCCAGAATTTTTTATTTGTTGCAGTTTTCATTTTTCCCCTCCTATTCTCTTTCATAGGTTTATGAAAAGATGAGCCTGTTCGGATTTATCTTTTGCTTAAACTTCAATCCAACTCGCAGCTTTGCAGGTCGATTTTTCTTCTCCGCTGGTTTAAACTGCATTGAATTCTCACTTGATAATAAGTCTATCAATTGAACGTAAGGATTAGCTTGTGGACTTGCGAACGGTATAGTACGAGGATGAAGCAAGAAGCCTCTTTCTCGTTCTCATCAGAAAGCAGGAAGGGGTAGATCACGTTTCCATTTGGACTTATCTGGGATTTTTAAAACTTCTTCGATCAGGGTATCTCTTAACTAACCTGCCTTCAATGCTTTTCTGAAGGAAAAAGTAGGTATAAAACATACCTGGAAATGCTATTAAACAAAAAAACTCATCTAAGGTCGATGGGACTCAGGATTGGATTTCTATGAAGCGCAAGGAATTTCGGAAACTTATTTCTGTAGAGAAGGCACGGGAAATAATGAGCAGCCTGCAGGTTCTTCCGGGAAAGGAAGATTTTGCCATTGAAAATGTTCACGGTAAAATCCTTGCAGAGGATATCATCGCCGAGATCAATGTGCCCCCCTTTGCAAGAGCAATAATGGACGGTTATGCCTTAAGAGCAGAGGATACTTATGCCTGTAGTGAAACTGAGCCAGCAGGGCTAAAAGTGCTCGGGAATATTCCAGCAGGCTCCGATGTCAGATTCACAATATCGGCAGGGGAAGCTGTGGAGATTGCAACTGGAGCCCCTATTCCTGAAGGGGCTGACTCCGTTGTTATGGTTGAATACAGCTCTGAGGAAAACGGAACTGTGTTCATTTACAGGCCCGTAACTGTGGGAGAGAATATAATGAAGGCAGGTTCGGACATCCTGAAAGGAGAACGTGTGCTCAGGGCAGGGCGAAAGCTCGGAACAAGAGAGATCGGGGTGCTTGCGTCTGTAGGTCAAAATGACATTCCAGTCCTTAAGCTGCAGGTAGGAATAATCTCAACAGGAGATGAGCTTGTGAGTCCCGGGGAAAAACTGGCCAGGGGACAGATATATGATGCAAATTCCTACACCTTATGCGCCGGAGTGCAGGAGTGTGGGGCTTCCCCGGTGCTTTACGGGATTGTAAAGGACGATGAAACAGTTATGAGAAGGGCACTTGAAACCGCTGTCTCGGAATGTGCGCTGATCCTGACATCTGGCAGCACGTCATCAGGAGCCGGGGATGTAATGTATCGTTTGATAGATGAAATGGGGGAGACTCTCGCCCACGGGATTAATATAAAACCTGGAAAGCCCGTGATCATCGGCATAATAAAAGGTGTCCCGGTAATAGGGCTTCCCGGAAACCCAACATCTGCGCTAATTATTTTTAACGAATTTGTTGCTCCTCTTCTCAGGAAAGCCCTTGGAGCCGAAACCGAACTTAAAAAAGTAGAAAATGGAATTATGGGTACTAATTTCCGCTCCGAAGGAAGACAGCAACTTCTTCCTGTAGGTCTGGTCAGGGAGCGGGTCTATCCCGCAGATAGGGGATCTGGAGCCATAACCTCTCTTTCCGGAGCTGATGGCTTTATCGAGATTCCATCAAGTACAGAATTTGTTGAAGCGGGAACTCCTGTAGAGGTGACCCTTTTCGGGGATGTCGAGAAACCTGATCTCCTGATAGCGGGCGGCTTTTGCCCGGGTCTTGATCTGCTTGAAGACCTTAGCGGGCTTCGTTTCAGAACCCTTCATACTGGTTCAAGTGGTGGCTTCAGCGCAATTGCCTCAAACACTGCCGATATTGCAGGCGTGAACATGCCATCACGCGATTCCAGAGAGAAGGATGAAATCCTGTATAACACTCCTACTATTGAGAATATGGGGCTCTCGGATGTTGTGCTGGTGAAAGGATACAGGCGGGAAGTTGGATTAATTGTCAGGCAGGACAGCCCGATTACCAAACTCTCGGACCTGCCGGGAAAAAGCTTGATCAACCGGAACCTTGGTTCAGGCACAAGAGCTCTTCTAGACCTCAAAGTTGCAGAACTGGCAGCTGAAAAAGGAATTAGCAAAAAAGAATTTACGGACTCAATTCCGGGATATACATCAGGAGCAAAATCGGAAGTAGCCATCTGTGACGCAGTTGTTTCAGGAAAAGCTGAAGCAGGCGTTGGGATAAGAAACTGTGCTGAGAAGAACTGCCTCAAATTCGTAAAGTTTGCAGAAGAAGATTATGATTTTCTTATAAGAAACGAAATGTTGGAAACTCCCGAAATCCGCAAATTCCTGGAAATACTTAACTCTGCCAAATTCGCTTCAAAGCTTCCCAAAGGGTTGCACGTGTACGAAAGAACAGGAGAAATAATCTCTTTTGAATAAAAAAGAAGATTTCCGTTGATAAAAGGCAGTTCCTTTGAATAAATTTCGGTATAAGAAACGTTTATCAAACAAACTTCAATAAGCTTTAAATATTATTATAATTATTAAGAAATATAAATAATCTTGAGGTTTCTGCAAAAAAGATTAAGTAGGCTTTTTGGTCAAGCACAACCATAGCGCCGGTTGATCACCAACCGTGCACCGCTTGACCACGCCGTCACGCCGTTTTCGCTCAAGCCTTTTTTGAAAAGGCTATAGTAAAACACTCCATAGGTATATATATTGCATTTAACTATTCAAGATAAATATCCAGATACGGATCTGTTTTAGATCAAAAAAGGTTTGTGGAGACTGCTTTGATGCGGTTTCTTTTTCAAGCAATAATAAAAATTATTTCTTCAGTCCTTAAATCGGCAGGTTCCAGATGAGCAGCATACAGGAGCAAATACGGGAAATCGAAGACGAAATTCGAAAGACCCAGTACAATAAGGCGACTTCCCATCACATAGGCCGCCTCAAAGCCAAGATAGCCCGGCTTCGAGATGAGGCTGAAAAGAAAGCCTCGGCAAAAGGAGGGGGAGATGGGTACTCGGTCAGAAAATCAGGAGATGGAACTGTAACCCTTGTAGGTTTTCCATCAGTAGGAAAATCTACGCTTCTGAACAAAATCACGGGTGCCAAGTCCGCAGTGGGAGCATACGAGTTTACCACTCTCACAGTTGTGCCAGGTGTGCTTGAGCACAAAGGAGCAACAATCCAGTTCCTTGACGTGCCAGGGCTTGTAAAAGGTGCGTCATCAGGACGTGGGCGCGGAAAAGAGGTTATATCAGTTATCAGAAACTCCGATATGGTTATATTTTTGCTCGACGTTTTTCAGCCCAAGCATTACGAAGTGCTTATGAACGAACTTTACCAGGCTGGCATTCGTATAGATGAGGAGCCCCCTGATGTGGTAATCAAGAAGAAAGATAGGGGCGGAATTGAGATCAATTCAACCATTGATCTCGACCTGGATGATGAAACTATCAAGGCTGTACTAGATGAGTACAAAATCCATAACGCCAGCGTGCTCATAAGAGAAAATATAACGGTTGATCAGCTTATCGATGTTATCCTGAACAACCGCAGTTATGTCAGATCCCTTATCGCTATCAATAAGGTTGATCTGGCTTACCCTCAGCTGATTGAAGAGTGCAGGGAATTATACCCGAACGCGATCTTTATTTCAGCTCATAAGGGCATTAATATCGAGACTCTCAAAGACGCCATTTACGACAGGCTAGGTTTCATACGAGTTTACTTAAAACCTCAGGGTCAGCCCGCAGATATGGAAGAGCCCCTAATTGTTATGAGCGGGACAAACGTCGGTCAGATTTGTGATCGTCTGCACAGGGATTTCCGCAGGAAGTTCCGCTATGCCCAGGTTTGGGGCACATCTGCAAAGCATCCAGGGCAGAGAGTCGGTCTCGACCATAGAATGCAGGATGAAGATATCCTTACAATTATCATCCAGAAGTAAAAGCATCCGAAAGTAAGGGAAAAGCGGAGTGTGAAAAGGAAAAACGAATCTTTTCTCATTCCGCGCTTTTTTTGAATTTATATGCCCTCGAAAACCTGTAATGTATCGGGAGAGTTTGAAAAAACGCTTTTCTTCCGATCATTCTCGGAGTTCATCGAGCTGGCTTCAATTTCTTCTTCAAACTCGGCAGCACATTCAGCCGGGCTTTTCCTGGACGTGGTTTCAGGCATTTTTCTTGAGAGCTCGATTTTTCTGGTAGTTCCCAGACCATATCTTTCCTTTGCAGCTTCGATGATAGCCGCGAGCATTCCCGAATAGGAGATATTAGCATAAGCTGCCATCTTTGCCAGGTGACCGTCCCAGCACCAGCCAGGATTGGGGTTTACTTCAAGCAGCCTGGGTTTGCCTTTGGCATCAAGCCTCCAGTCAAAGCGGGCATAATCCCGGCAGCCCAGCCTGCTGAACAGAGCAAGACAGGATTTAATAATTTCCTTTCTGGTCTTTTCCGGGAGATTGGCAGGCACGGATTTTATGTTCCAGTATGGAGAATCCGGAAGCCATTTGGCTTCATAGCCGCAGATTTTTGGAAGCTCTTCCGGCACTGCCGTGTAGTCTTCTTCCGTAATAGGAAGTACGGTACATTTGGGCGGATTTCCAATAATACCAACACTGATATCTTTCCCGGGAAGGAACTCTTCGAGCAGGAAAAGTCTATCCGAACCCATTTTTTCCCGGATTGCCGCAAGAATCTCCAGAAGCTTCTCACGGTTATGGGCAATGCTTTTCTGTGTAATCCCAAAACTTGAATCTCCTGAATTAGGTTTCACGAACAGGGGGAAAGATAGAGAAAGCTTTGAAAGATCCGAATCTGCATTTACAAGCATTCCCTTTGCTACAGGAATGCGCATCTCTCGGGCAACTCCCCTTATAATGGATTTGTCATAACAAAAGGCAAGACATTGAGGGCCTGCCCCTGTATACGGGATGTTGAGCTGTTCAAGCAAAGCCGGAATATGGAGCTCTTTTGTGGGATCGTTATAAAATCCCTCATCACAGAGATTAAGTACAAGATCAATTTTCGATGCTTTCTTCTTCAGATCCTCCAGCAGCGTTTCATGCCTGTCAAGGAAAGTAAATCTCATGAAGGGAATTTCAGAGAGTGCCTTTTTCATTCTCTCAAGCGTATCGAAATCATCATCATCGAATACACAGGCAGGCTTTACCTGATCTTCTTTTCTCGGGTCTCCAAGCAAGACTGCAATATTCATTGGCTTTTTACTCCAGGTTGCCTGGAGAGAAGGAGACCATGGTTTTTCAACGGAAGCCGAGACAAGAACTCTCTGTCCCATCATGCCTGCATCCTGAGTGCCTTCAGATACCGGGCTGAAAGTAGTATGGAAAGTGAGGTTGCTAAACCCTGAGGCGGTAAGCAGTTCAAAAAGGCTTTCCTTGTTGTATAAGCGTTCAGCATAAAATTGGTCTGCAATTACCCCTCTGTCAATACGGCTTATAACTTCTCTGCATATCAGTCGATCCCCATCTGTAGAAAGAGCTCTCTCCCTGCAGACAAAATATTTCCTGTCCAGCCATTCCCAGGATCTGGGCTGGAAACTCTTTTTCATATGGTCCCCATCCATGACATCAAAGAAAACCCTGCCACCGGGCTTCAGAACTCGGAAAATCTCTTCAAGAACCTTTCGATCCTGAAGCGTTGAATCAAAGTAGCCAAAACTGTTGCCCAGGATAGTAACTACATCAAAAGTATCAGAAGGGTAAGGAAGTTTTCTTGCATCCCCTTCCCTGAACCTGACCTGCAGGTTGTCTTTTCGTGCTCGGGTTCTGGCTTTCCTTATAAGGTACTGGGATCTGTCATATCCCTCAACGTTTGAAAACCCCCTTTTTGCCAGTTCAAGCACATGCCTTCCCTGTCCACAGCAAAGATCAAGAATTCTTTCTTCAGGGGTCACTCCCAAAATTGAGACAATGAGATCGACCTCTTTCCTGGTAACTTCAATATCATCCAGAAGATCAGCATCGGTCTTAAGGTAAAGGGAGTTAAAAAGAGTCTGCCACCAGTCGGACCGGACATAGGTCTCAAGGTCTTCAACAGGCCCAAAGGTCTTCTTCTGTACGGTGCACCGGACACGCCTGCATCTGGTATTTGAATCTGAATTATTCTGGGTCATGATCTCATATCTTCCAAAAAAAAGTGTATGTGTTTTGAGTATATCAAGTTTATCGGAGGGTTGAGCCTTTTATATACTCCTTCAAGGGGAAAGGTAGGTCTAATAAAAATTATTAAACCTTTAAATTTGGTTTACGGCTAGATTAAGCCTTTTAATTTTATTATAAGATTATTTATGGCTTTTAAAAGTTAGAGAAAGATAAAATGGATAATAGTATCTAAAATTGTTATTAGGATCCCAATTCTAGAGAATTCGGCAAATGAAATAGTTTTTCTCTCTTTTTCCGCATTCTGGATAATAACGTTGCTCACAGTCCCCAGAATCAAAAGGTTTCCTGCAATTGTACTTCCAGCAGCAAGAGCCATCAACTGTCCCTGAGAAACTGTACTCCCCTGGCAGGCAGATAGAGCGCAACAAAGGGGACATTAGAAATTAGCTGGCTAAGTCCAATACTGAGCACAAGGATCATTGATACAGAGCCTAACTGCGGAGACATCCTTGCAAGCAGTTCCTGGCATTTCCGGAAACCCACACGTTTTGCATTAGCACAAATATTGAAACGAAAAAACGAGAGTTGCCCAGTCAATGTTTCTTACGATCTCAATATGCCTTCTGCTAACAACCTTAAAGACCCGACCTGCCTGAGTGTGAGTACAAAGACGCCCAGAAGAATAAGTACTGAGAGGTCAGGTAAAGACACAGGATAGGACACAATATACTGCGTAATCATAGGACCCACAAATCTGGTGACATAAATTTAGAATTTGATGCCCGATTAAGTATAAAAATTCCTGCGCTCGGAGAAATTTTGCAAGAAAACAGTTTTAAAGGACAGGGAGAACAGAAATCCTTAAAAGTGGACTGATAGATATCTTAAAGTGTGACGATCTGGTTTCCATTTTCTGCAACTATCCGTCAGGAACAGGATTTCTTTGTTTCAATCTGTCCTGAAGCTGATATAATTTGCAAGGGTAATACCATCGAAGAAGCTATTGAGAACCTCAAAAAGGAAATAGAAAAATTCCTGGGAGAAGAGCTGTCCCAGGGATTTTCGAGAGTTGTATTCTATTGAATTGAGAATCACGGATTTTTGGGCTTATAGAAAACTGCATATAAAGAGAGATGACTGCAAATACCATCCAAAAGCGAAACCTTTGACAGAATTCTGATAAGATATGGTAAAAACCGTTAATAGAATTATAGCGAAATAAGGAAAACATAAATTAAAAGAGGAAATTAAAGAAGAGTAAGAAAAAGCCCGAAAGCCTTATGTCCCTTACCGCAGCCCCCGATACGGTTGCCCCGAAGATACGCTCCCCCAAGCATATGATTCAGAACAGGACCAAAAGCTCTCGGGCAATTCTTTACAACTTATTCATACCCGTTACTCACTCGTTCTGTCTCTCCCAACTACAGTGTATGATTGTCCCCATAATTATTTTAAATTAATTATATCAAAAATTAGTCTCAAACGAAAAATGCCATCGCATAGAAAGTTTTAAAATCGAAGCATAATTTCGGATTAAACGAGTTTTTAGCATTAGCCGGGGATTAATAAGCCTTGAAAATAGAATCCAGTAGTAAAAAGTTTGAACATGGAGTAATTTGAATCTCATGATTTGACTGGAAATTTCAATAAAAATCTTCAAAGAAATCTCCAGCTTTTCGAAATGCTGAAAAAGACTCAGCAAAGATAAAAATTACTCAAAAATATGTTTTGGAACCATGAGGTGAGAATATGGAGTAGAATAACCCTCTGTACTGGAAGTCACAGCGGAAATAACAGAATAAGATAAAAATAGAATAAGATAGGAAAAGATAAAAACAAAATAAGGTAGGAAAAGATAAAAACAGAATAAGATAGGAAAAAGTAAAGAATGCTTTTTAAGATTTCTAAATAAAAGTTAAAGTTATATGAAAACAAGAAGAGTTATTAAGAGGGGAAAAATTAAGAAAAAGTTGTTAAAATTAAAGAGAGAATCGAAATTAAAAGTTATTTAAAAAACTATCAAAGAGACTTGAGATCCTGGTAAGAAGAGAAGCCCGGGAGCATTTGGTTCATTACTGTATCCCCCACTACAGCCGCTTCCGGAATCTGCTCCCATCAAACATATCCTGAAGCAAGAACAGCCAGCTCCCGGGCAATTCTGTCACAACCCACTACTTCGCTATTCGATCATACCCTTTCTCTTTCAGCTCCACAATATAGTAATGAAATAAATTATTTTAAATTTATTATCTGAAAAATTGCTTGCAAGCGAAAAGCAGTCTCGTAGAAAATATTTCAAAGCCATGAAAGAACTGTACTCATAAATATAAAGAGATTGAGAGTCTTAAAGGAAAATTAATACAAAGCGCAAATGTAGAAAGAAAAGATGGAAATATAGAGAAAGGGAGCTGGCTGGAAAAATTAACACGAAAGAGTCCCGAGCTGGCACAAAAATTAAGTACATGAATTAATCTATAAGTAAAAGCCTTAACGTGCAGTCCTGTAGGGTAGTGGTCAATCCTTCGGGCCTTTGGAGCCCGGGACAGCGGTTCGAATCCGCTCAGGACTATATGAATATTTTTAATAACTTTAATCAAATACTAATTTTTTCGAAAAAAATCATAATCAAAGTGAGCCCTGGCGTTTATTCTCTAACAAGTGCTGCCCAATAACAGGGACGCTGGAGAGATTTCTAAAACGGCCCTGTGAAGGCATAAGACTGTTCTATAATATTGTTAAATTCTTGGTTTGTAGAAAAACCTTTATTAACCGTTATGTATGTTCAAACATAACAGTTAAACTCCATACTGAAAAAGGTGTCTGTATGAAAAAAGCCTGCAAGAAAAAAACGTGTTCGAAAGGTCTATGTATGTTTCTCCTATTGCTGATTATGATTTCAATGTTGCCCATCTCGGGATGCATTGAGAAAGAACCTTCAGTATCCGTTTCTGGAGAAAGCAAGAATGCTTTTGAGGGAAGACAAATCACTGTTTGCGCCGGAGCAGGGCTGATAAAGCCAATGAATGAATTAATTGGAAATTTCGAAAATGAGACCGGAGCAAAAGTTCAGGTCCGTTACGGAGGAAGTGCCGAAATATTTGGAACTCTGGCTTCAAAGGAATGCGATATTTTCATCCCCGGCGACTACTATTACACCGAGCAGGCCATGAACAGACACTATGTTTTCAATGAGAGCGTAAAAAACGTGACCTTTCACATCCCTGCGATTGCGGTTCCTAAAGGAAACCCTGCAAACGTGACCGGAATTAAAGACCTGGCAAAACCCGGTACAAAGCTTGCTCTCGGAGACCCGAAAGGACCTGCAATAGGCAAAGTTTCGGAAATAATCTGTTCACAGGCAGGTATCCTTCCTGAAATCAAGAATAATACAATCGTCTGGACTGCAACGGTAAACCAGCTTCTTATCTATGTTGTTTCCGGAGAGGTAGATGCAACAATTATCTGGGAAGATATGGCAAACTGGGGAGAAGCCAATGGAAAAATCCAATTGATCCCGATCCCTGAAGAGAAAAACGAGATCAAAACCATACCCACAGCAGTTTCTGTGTATACTGAGGACCCTGAACTTGCAGAGGCTTTCAACGCTTATATTTCAGGAGAGGAAGCGACAGAGACTTGGGAAAAATGGGGCTTTGAACCATGCGCTTTGTAAAGAGTCACTCCGTAAATCGCTCCTTATTCAAGAGTGCAACAGTGGGGATTGCCTGTTTCTTTGCAATATTATTATTCTCAACTGTTGGAACTATGTTTTTTGCCCTTAAACCCTCAGAGTTTCTCTCATCTCTGCTTTCGGAAGAGATAATTTACTCCGTGAAACTCTCTATGCTGACAGCCTCATTTTCAACTCTTCTGGTCATGTGCTGTTCCGTGCCTACAGCTTACGCTCTCTCACGCTTCACCTTTCCCGGGAAAACCCTGATAAAAACAGTTCTCGGGCTTCCAATGGCATTTCCGGAACTGGTGATGGGTCTGGCTCTTCTTCTCCTCTTTGGACAGAATTTTCTCGGTCCTGCTCTTGAAACTCTCGGAATTAATGTGACCTTTAGCAGGTTAGGAATAATAGTTGCACAGTTCTTTATCGCCTTTCCTTATGCAGTCAAAATTGTTTACTCTACATTTGAAGGTATTAGCCCAAGGTATGAGCAGGTCTCAAGGAGTTTCGGATATGGAGAGTTCGAGACCTTCAGAAAAATTACCCTTCCCATGGCACGAAGTGGACTTTTTGCCTCTGCAATTATCACCTTTGCTCGCTGCATAGGGTCGTTTGGAGCCGTGCTTGTCCTTGCGGGAGGGTCGTACATGTATACCGAAGTCCTGCCAGTAACCCTTTACCTGAATATTTCCTATGGAAACCTTGAAATGGCGATTACAAGCGGAATTTTACTAATGATAATTGCTTTTCTTGCAATTCTAAGCTTTGAGAGGCTTGAAGGAGGAAAGCTGTGAGTTTTCTCGAAATTAGGGACCTTTGCCTTGATGTCGGAGGCTTCGAGCTCAATAATGTAGACTTCAGGGCTGAGAAAGGGGATTATGTTGCGCTTATAGGCCCTTCCGGCAGTGGCAAAACCCTCCTGCTTGAGACCATAATAGGGTTTTACGCACCTGAAAAAGGCAAGATTTTGCTTGAGGGAGGAGAGATAACTGCCTTTTCTCCTGATAAGAGGCAAATTAGCATAGTGTATCAGGATCACATGCTTTTTCCACATATGAACGTTTTCGAGAACATAGCATATGCTCTGAGGAAGAAGCTCAGGAACGAAAAACAGGTTGAGGCTGAAATCAGGCAAATAACAGAAATCCTGGGAATTGGTGGACTTCTGCACAGAAAACCAGCAACCTTGAGTGGCGGTGAGAAGCAGAGAGTAGCCCTTGCAAGAAGCCTTGTGGTCAGACCAAAACTGCTCCTGCTTGATGAACCTTTCAGCGCTCTCGATACCAGAACCCGGGAGAAACTTCGGGGTCTGCTGAAAAAAGCAATTCACGAATACCGCACCACTGTACTGCATGTTACTCATGACTTTGAAGATATATGGATGCTGGCAAACAGAGTAATAGTAATTAGAAAAGGTGAGGTGATGCAGGAAGGAGACCCTGATACTGTATTTAGGAGACCGTCTCCTGACTTTGTTGCAGAATTCCTTGGCACAAATGTGATAAAAGGAGAGGTAAAGTCTCGAAGAGGAAAACTCACAGTACTCGAAGTCGAAGGTCTGGAGGTCTACTCTGCAGACCTGGCTGAGCCCGGGGAGAAGGTTACAGTCTCTGTCCGTCCGGAAGAAATTATTCTTGCCCGGACAGCGGTGGAGAGTTCAGCCCGGAACACTTTAAGAGGAAAAGTTTCAGGAATTCTCAAAAAAGAGCATCTTGTTGTGGTAGAAGTAGTAATAGGGAGTACTGAAATCAAAGTAGTAATTACACCAACATCATGCGAAATCCTTGATCTAGAACCAGGTAGAGAAATCTATGCCATATTCAAAGCCTCAAATGCCAGAATAATTAGCAGGACAGGGATACGGACTGATTGGAAGTAAATGATTCACAGGAAAACCAGCAGGAAGGAAATAGAAAAGTAAAAACAAAAAATCTATGAGGTAAATCATGATAGACCTTTTTGAGTTCTATTTTTACGAGGACTGCCCTTATCAGGACGAGAGTGTGGAACTGCTAAGATTATATGGTATTGGGAAAATAAAGATTATTACGAGAGAAAATGGAATCTGTGCTTGCGCCGGTGATCTTGCTGATTATTTTGAAAGAAAAGGCTTGAGGTGCCTGCTTTACCTCAAGGATGGCGACAACTTCAAAGCAGGAGATATAATTTTCGAAGCTGAAGGAGATCTCAAACTTTTGTTCAAATTCTGGAGGGTTTCCCAGACCTTTCTTTCCCTGATGTGTGCTATTGCCACAAAAACCGCTTCTTTCGTGAGCGCAGGACGAAAGGCAAACCCTGACCTTGTCCTTGCAACAAGCCGGAAAACTCATCCCGGATCCCGGATATTCGAGCTTAAAGCTGTCCGGGCAGGTGGAGGAGATATTCACCGAAACTCCCTCAGCGATTCCATCCAGATCAGCCAGAATCACCTGGAAGTCGCCGGAGAGCTGGGTAAACTCAGAGCCCTTAAAAAGATCGAAATCGAGCCCAGAACCAGGGAAGAAGCGTTCAAATATGCCGAGATGGCAGATATAATGCTCCTTGACCACCTTTCCCCGGAGGAACTGCAGGAACTGGGACCCAAACTTAAGAAACTCAATCCTAAACTTGAGCTTGCAGTGGGTGGAATTGAAGCGGAGAGTATCCCTGAATATGCTCCTTTTGTCGATATTATTGTTATAAGCGCTCCCTATTATGCAAATCCTCTTGATTTTACAACTAAGATCGAAAGGGTCCGATGAAAAAAATGATAGGTGAAACGATGTCGGAAACAGAGCACCTTGGTGGGGCAAAACCTCCAAAAAGAGAAGGAAAAAATGTAAAAAATGGAATTAAAAGAGAGGGAAAAGAAGAAACTGAAATCCTGCCAGCCCTTGTAAATGCTCTGAAAAATGATCTGGGTTCTGCCCTTGAGAAAATCGAAGTAAAGGATATCAGAATAGGGCTCGCATATACCGGAGTCCTGCTCTCAAACGGTTACGGAGGCGTCGTCTGCACTCCTCTTTACGAGTTTTCCTGCTGCCCTGCCCTTGGTTTTGCGGGCTTTCTGAAAGGTAAAACCGCTGATAAACTGCTTGAATTTGCCCTGTCAGAAAACCCTCTTGAAGCTGCAATCGGGATTGCAACTGCAAATGCGCTTTCCCACATGCTATGGGATCTTAAACCTGAGAACTTTCCCATCTCAAACCTGGATGCCCTTGACCTTATAAAACCTGAAGATCGAGTTGCAATGGTAGGTTATTTTGGACCTCTTATCCCCAAAATCCTGAAAGTAACCAATAAACTCACAGTCCTTGAAAAGCGTGAAATCGAAGCTCCTCAAACCAGAACCCTGCCCTCGGGAAAAGCCAGAGAAATCTTCCCTGTGTCAGATATAATCATCCTCAGTGCAAGTACTCTAGCCAACAGGACTTTTGACGAACTCCTCTCCCTCCGGGGGGCAGCAAGGGAAGTAATCCTGCTCGGTCCAAGCGCCCCTCTTTACCCTACCCCGTTTTTCGAGAGAGAGATTACTGCAATAATGGGTACCAGAATCTTTGATCCCTTAACAATGCTTACGGTGGTAAGTGAAGCTGGAGGTACGAAAAAACTGCACCAGTACTGTGGGGAAAAGGTTGCGTTCAGAAAAAATGACATAAATGTTATAAAATGACATAAATGTTGTAAGAAGTAACTTTAAGAAAAGCCGGGAATTGTAAAAAAGATTTGGAATGTAAGAGATGTCATACATTCCATTTTAAATAAAGAAATCACTTTTTTCAGTATTTTTTCTTTCGGTGCAGAAAGAGAACTGCAACTTTTACTTCCTTGCTTTTATCTTCTCAAAGAGCTGTTTCAAAGTATCCTCATTGCTCTTTGTGAACTCAAAAGGCGAACTCGTAAAAGGTTCAAAGTGCACAGCCACATCATCTAGCCTGTAGAAAGTCCCATCACATTCCATGGCATCAATGACCCCAGGAAGCACGACATCCGAAGCAGCCGTGGTCGGGCAGGGAGCAATATCCAGGCAGACCATTGGAATTTTGGCGAGGTAAGAAGCGCAATCTGCAGGGATGTGGCAGACAAGATCAGCGCACATCACAAGAGCTGCATCCACATCTTTTTCCCGCAGCAAGTCCACGGTTGTAAATTCCCCGGGGTTGTAACGTGGGTATCCGCGTGTGAAGTCAAGCCCGAAGGGGTAACCGTACATGTAGGAAGCAACCTGGTTGAAGCCTGCCACGTTACAGTGGCCGCGAAGAGCTCCAAGAGTGAACTTTGCGTAGTTGTTCAGCTCCTTTACGAGATTCATGGCAATTTCAGCGTTTCTATGCTTTCCAATAGAGGAGGAAAGACCAAGACCTACTGATATTGCCCCGAAGTTGCAGTTCTTCATCATATCCAGCATTTCTTCCATGACACAGATTGGGACTCCTGTTATCTCTTCCACTGAAGGGTGAGGAGTTTTCCCGTGCAGCAGAGTAAGAAGTGCACTGATAAGTTCGTAATCCGAATTGGGTTTAAGCTGGACATGCAGGTCGGAAGCTACAGCAGTTGGAGTTCTTCTTGGATCCACAGTGATAACAGTCCTGTCGAAACGCCCGCGTTTTGTCCAGTAACCACGCGGGAAAACTGCGTATCTTGACATCTGCCTTGGCATGGATTCAAGAGGATTGGTTCCCCAATAAACTATTAGATCCCCCCTGTTTTTCTTCTGACCTTCAGTTGCACCGACTTTTCCTGATTCCTGGATTCCCATAGCGGTTGGTCCGTGGCAGATTGTAGCATTGGAGTCAACAATAGCACCAAGGTATTCCCCTATCTTGAGCCCGATTTCATGGGCTCCGCATGAGGTTTCGCTCCCCATGAAAAGCAGGGGTCGCTTTGCCGAAACAAGAATGTCGGCAGCTTTTTCAAGAGCTTTATCCCAGGCGGCAGGCGACAATTTTCCCTCAGTTTTCATAAGGGGCTGCCTTAGCCTGTGGGAACTCACAACCTCCTGAAATTTGGCATTTCCCATTTTACATGCATTTTTGGCTTCTATCTTTCCGTCTCCGAATTCAACCTGGATATCATCACAGGCTGCCCCGCAGACAGGACAGACTATGTTTTTGTAAATCATACTTACTGCCCTCCGATATAAACTTTCAACACTACATCTTCGGCACTAAGAACTTCTTCTTCACTGGGCTCAATTGTCACTGGGGCGCCCTTATAGAGTGGAGATCCTGTAGAAAGGGTATCGGGATCAATGACAATATTCGACCAGATAGCCCTTGGCATGAAAACCTGTCCTGGCTGGACTGAATCAGTACATCTGGTATAAACAACAACAGAATGTTTTCCATTCCCACTTGTTACTTTCACTTTATCAGGGGAACAGAGTGATACAAAATCAGCAGGGGAAATCCAGCAGCATGCACATTCCTTAGTGTAGTCATCCGTGAATTTATCCCCACCTTTGGCAAGCCTGCCCTCGTCAATTGTACTTCCGGTAATGAGTAATACTTCCATATCTCTCACCTCAGAGTTCCGGGTTTGTGTTTGCAGCCACGTAGAGAGCTCCCTTCGCCCGCTTGCTGATTGCATAATCCCCTGTGAACTTCTTGAATTCACCTATTAACTCGACTTCACCAACCTTGACACTGTTTTCCATGGAAACATATTCGAAACCAGGGGAGAAACGCTCTATTTTGCCTCCGATAACTATGGTTCCACCTGCCATTTCAGCGCCTACTCCACGAAGAGCCTTGCCCTTAACAACAATAAGTCCTCCATTCTGGCGAATTCCGCAGAAGCCTTCAACGTCACCTTCTACCAGAATTTCGCCGCCGTCCATGCCGCCTCCGAGCTGGTGCCGTGCCGAGCCTTCAATAACAATGCGTCCGCCTTTCATGCCGTGCCATTTGCCCCTGTATGCGCAGCCCACATGATCTCCGGCATTGCCTTTAATGTGCAGAAGTCCGCCTGTCATTTCCATGCCAGCCCAGGAATCAGCATCTCCGTAAACTACGATCTCGCCCCCTTTCATCCCGGTACCTACATGCATGCCTGCAGACCCTTCAATTTCGATTTTTCCCGCACTCATGCCTTCTCCGATTCTTTTGACCCTCATTGCATCGCCTTTTATACGGATCAGGGTTTCAGCTGCGGAAATGCCACCACTGCCGATTACTTCAAAAAACTCAGAAAGAGGATAAGTCTTGGGCCCCTGCCATACGCGCAGGTTTCCGATTTCCTCAGCATTTTTGCCTGCAAAGGAATCAGGTGTAATAACATCAGCTTCCAGTTTAATGTCAATCTCTTTTATAGGAATAAGAACTACTTCTCCCGTTTTCCCAGCACTTTCGATCCTGCCTTTATCAATAAGAACTCCCTCTGTCATGACCTCACCTCTCACCGTTAACCTGTATGGGAGTTGGATTTTCCAGATATTTCTCTGGAGTCGGGTAATTAGCAAAGCCCAGAGTATAATACCTGAACCAGTTCTTTACATCAGCTAGCATTTCCTTTTCCCGCTCGTTTTCTACATGTACTTCAGAATAGTAAGTCCGCTTTTCAGGCAGGGACACAACCTCTCCTTTTACAACCACTATTTCGCCATCTTTTACAGTGTATTCTGCTTTCCTGAAGGCTTTTAGAAGAGTTTCGTAGTTGTTTGCATCAAGCTGCTGGGGATTTATGTTATAAACTGTAACGTCTCCGTCAGCACCAACTCCAAGAGAACCTTTCCTGTGCACCATTCCAATGGTCTTTGCAGGATTGGCTCTGGTAAGGATCGCAATATCATAGAGGGAAAGTTCCCGGTTTACGCCTCCGAGTTCACTCCTGTCATTTGCCCATTTATGGCACTCACTGAAAGTCTGTTTCCTGAAAGCTTCGGACATGAGCCAGGTCATAACTTCAGGGTATTTTGTAAACGGCCCGCCATTGGGGCTGTCCGTAGTCATGATTGTTTTCCAGGTGTCGTTGATAAGCAGGAGACATTCAAGCCCCATTGCCCACTGCAGGCTGTGCACAGGGTTGGATTTGAGGTAAGTGAATGGCAGGACACCTGAACCACATTCCATCTCAACATCAGTATTAGACCATTTGTTTCCCGTAAGCGTGTAAAGGTCGTGAATGGCAGGACCGTCACCCGTCATAACGGTTGCTTCCCCAAAAGGAGTGCATCCACTGTCGATTACTACGTGATCTTTGTTGTTTACATAATCTGCAATATCTTTTACTCCGGACTCGCAGTCTGCCCAGGTGGTGCCTGCAAAACTGTTGAACATTAGATGAGTGAGGTATACAGAACGGTCCCTTGCAGGGTTAAGTTTGGTTTCAGCCCATTCCACGTCCATGTTTTGTGTGGTTTTTACTCCATCAGGAATTTTCAGAGAATCCTTGGTAATTGCATAGCAGCCAGGGTGTCCCAGATTATTTGCATGCAGATGGATAGGCATAGGCATTCCAAGAAGCTCATTTACCTCAGTAAGCCCTTTTATTACTTCTCTCGGGGTAATCTCGAAATGGATATTGGCTTCATCGAGAGAACTTATATTTTTACCCCAGCCCCAGTTTTCTACTCCTGCAGGATTGACACACTTTATTCCATAGGTTTTGTGAGTTTTCATCATCCAGGCTACGTAAGCAGCAGCCTTTTCCATGTCTCCGTCCCTGAAGTAGCGCATCAAAAAGAAGTTGTTTCCTAGTACCAGGTATCCCCCCATATCAAGGAGCGGAGTTGCACGCATCTCCTCATGGGTGTGGCGAGCTTCAAAAGGAGGAACGGCAGCTTCAAAAACTGTTGTATAGCCCATTGCTGCGTAATCGTACCCCTGTTTGTATACTGAGGGAACCGTGTAACCTGAACCTGAATGGGTGAGTGATGTCTTCTGGAGATTTGATTTATAATGGTCTTCAGGACGCATCGACCTGCCGGTGTTAACTTTTGCCCCTGCAACGTGAGAGTGAGAATCAACTCCTCCGGGCATAACCGTCATACCAGAGGCATCAATAACCTTTGCGTCTTTCAGTTCGGCCGTAGAGAGCTCTCTTACAACTTTTCCGTCTTTGATAAAAACATCCATTATTTCTCCTTTTATTTCGTTCAGGGGATCAAAGACACATCCATTCTTGATTGCAATAGTTCCTGCCATTTATTCCACCTCTCTTTTTACAAGCCGGATCGCATCAACAGGGCATATGAGGGCACAGGCTCCATCTGCTCCGCAGCAGTCCTGGTCTACTACCGAAATCCTCCCGTTCTTAACCTCAAGAAGGGTTTTCTCGTCCATATCGTTCAGGTACCCTGCAGCAAGTTCATGGCTATTGAGAGCATTTACTGGACAGACGATAACACAATTCCCACAGCCCAGACATGCGTTTTCATCCGTTTCCAGGCAGGTGCGGAGCAGAGCCTCAGGAACAGGAGTTTCAAGCAACTTTTTCTCAAGAACTGTCTTTTTCTCAACATTCGGGAGAATTGCAGTTTTTCTGACATCAATTGCGTTAACAGGGCAGGAAACTGCACATGCCCCGCAGTAAATGCAAGCATCAGGACGGTGACTTATTTTTTCAACTCTTTCTCCAGGCTTAGCCTTTTTATTGAAAATGGCATTTGCAGGACAGACTTCCACACAGGTATGGCAGGTCTGACAGATATTCTCATCCCTTATCCAGCGGCCCTCAAAGGGCTTTTCCACAGAAATTGCATTCACAGGGCACACCGCAGCGCACCAGCCACAGTGGACACAACAATCCAAATCAATATGGGTCCTTCCGACCAGCTTCAGATGTCCATCCTCTGAAATTTCACGTTTTATTTCAATACAGCCTCTGGGACAAATATCCTCACAAAGTCCGCAGTGGACGCAGCTTTCATTTACTGACGTCGGTTTCATTGCCCTGAAAAGGTAGGACATGTCAGTGAGGGATTTTCCTTCCTGTTTCAACTCAAGAGCGCCTGTGGGGCAAACTTTCGCACAAATCCCACAGACAAGGCACTCTTCACTTTTCTTTACTTCGAGGAAATCCGCATCCAGCAACCCTCTTTTTATAGCTCCCACAGCTCCCACAGACAAATTACCTTTAGGGCATGCCTGTACGCAGGTCCCGCAGCCAATGCATTTTTCAGGCTTGTAGACCAGCTGCTTGTCTTTTTTTTCGGCAAAGACAGACAATCGCATATCATCTTGCATTTCGTTTACCTCTTAATGTTATTCTGTGCATGCGCCGCACAACAGTTCATTGTCATGCTGAACGAACATTTCATTGCAATTTTTACAGCACTGTATACGCTTTTTCTGCCGGACTGGAACTTCTATATCTACAAGTTTCCAGGAATACACTTTTTCCCCTGCATCTAGGAGGATAGGCACAATTTCTACATGAGGAAATTTTTCAGTATTAAGGTACCAGGCATGGAGTTTAGGATAGGCTTTAGTCTTCTCAGGATCGAGGATTATTCGGATGCCTTTAATGCTGTGCACTCCTTCAGGCGCCTGTTTGTTTACCGTAACTGCCATTTTTCCCAGATTATTGATCTTCAATCCGTTGTTCCCAATGGTGGCTCCCGCAAGGATTTGAAACGGATCAGGCATGCAGCTTTTTGTCTCGCAGGTCACGTATATACGCTCCCCATTCTGGATATCGAGCTCCCTCCTTGCAATATTGAGCATCTGAATGCCAATTAATGCCCCAGAGGTAAGGAAACCATGAAAGGAGACTACTCTTTCAATTTGGGAAAGCAACTCAGGGTCTGTTACTTGCTCCAGGATTGTCCCCATCTGGTGTTTTTCTTCATCTGAATTTTTATGCAATGTAGACACCGCCGTGAATCTAACCGTTATGTATGTTCAGACATAACGCTGATAAATACGGAAACTCGGGCAAAATTTGCCAAAAGGTGTAGGGGTCCGATGTATCAGGTTATGTAGAAGTAAACATAACAGAGTGGAAGCAACATATCTTAAGTTATTTTTTGACAGGAAAATCAGCCAATTTTACAGGGCTGGGTCAATAGATCCAACTCCCCAAAACTTCAAGCATGAGGCAAAAGTAACAGGACACAGTCCCATACCTGAATTTCAGGGATATGTTAGGACCTACATATCGATAATTAAGCAAGATAATTTATTTCGGTTAAATTCATATAAGCAAGTGATTTATAAAATTATCGATGGAGGAACTTTTCATGGGAGAGAACGAAGAAATAAATATAACTTAAAAGACGGCTGAAAAATGTTTTTATTGGCAGAGTTACTTATATAGACCTGTTTTACGAGGTCATAAAAAGATCAAATTATACGTTTACAAATCTCCTCGGAAGAATCATTTATACTGGGTAGCGCCTTTAGAAAAATAAAGGATTTCGAACTATTTTTATTAATAAACAAAGTTAAAAAGTAAGGAAAGAATCTATTCTTATTAAATCGAAAGAAGAGAAAATCCAAACAATAAAGAGTTCTTGAACTTGCCTGTCTACTTATATGTGTATATAGCTAGCTGTGCAGGCTATAGCTGTGCAGGCATAGCAAGACTTTAAAAAGGAACTTGAGAGTATAAAAGAGCACACAAATTCTAACTACAGGTCAGAGTTTGATTAATTAGAATCAATTAAATACTGGAAAAAAGATTATTGACAAAAGATTGAAGGAACGCCGGAAGAGTTAATTCCTGCTTACTGTAGCCCCCGATACAGTCGCTCCAAATATATGCTCCCATCAAGTTTTATTTCGGAATGGAATCAATCTCTTCCGGGCAATTTTTATCGTACACAGGAGGAACTCCAGAAAGAGTTGTATTTCTCTCTGTATCTGCACCGTCTCCCAAGATATACCCCCTCAAGTATACTCGGAGTAGAATCAACTCCTCCCGGATAGCGCTTTTCTCACATACCATACCGATTTTCTCATTTCTTTGACCTGTTTGCTCCCGTTATATTATACAATGTCCCGATTGTTATTTTAAATTAATTATACGAAAAATTGTTTCTTAACAAAAGTTATTTTCATAGGAAATGTTTTAAAATCGAAAAACAATTAAATATTAATAATGTATTTTTATTGTATCTTGAGGTATTTAAAGAATAAATTACAAATTATTTCTTAAAAAGATAAGACGATGATTTTATATTAAAATCTTGAATTTAAAGCCTTGGATATTATATCCTACATCTCTACAGGAATTTTAAAAAAGAAAGAGTTTATTCTCCTAATTCAGCTATCTCTTTTTCCATTTTTCTTCTTATTATCTGTTCAGAGATCCAGCCAATGGCATTGTAAACAGGATTAACAGGTACATCCATGTAATACTTTGCTTCCGGGTTGAGCCAGCCTTTTTCTTTCCAGTAAGCATAATCAGCAGAACCAGTGTACCCAGGTTTGCCAAAACTTGCCTTCTGCGCACGAAAAACCAGTACATCTTTAAGTCCCGGAGAGCGCCGTTTTTTCTGGAAGGAATTGTAGAACTCAAGTGCGGCTTTTTCAAGTTTCCGGTTATTTTCCTGCTCTTGTTTTTTGGAGATCATACCTGGGGGAGTTATAAGACCAATACTTTGGGATACCTCAAAACCCCATATATCAGCTACCAGTTTAAGGTAATCGAGAACTTCCTTAAGACCCACAGCGCCTGTAGTGGAGAGAAGAAGAGCTTTTTTATCAAAAAACGGGGTCGGTGGAAAATATAAGAAAATCGGTCAACAAAGATTTTCATGAGTGCAGAAACATTCATACCATAAACAGGTGAAGCAAAGATCACGCCATCGGCGGCATGCATCTTTTGTTCGATAAGGGGAACTCCATCTTTAAATGGACAATACTCTTCACCCTTTGCAAGACAGACATAACAGCCGCGACACTGCGACAGGCATGCATCTTTGAGCATCAGGTATTCGAATTCAACGTTGTCCATAGACCGCATGTATTCTTCAATTTTCTTTACCGCTCTATAGGTATTGCCTTTTCGCGGGCTTCCCATGATAACCAGGATCCTCATAACTTAGGCACATTCCTTCTATACCTTCTATATTATGATCTAAGATACCTGAAAATCGTCCATATAATGTTAAAATAGTTCCTGATCCTAACATTTGCCAGATTCAAGAAATTTGCAAGAGAAAGTAAGTATAATTTCTCGATTTGCTTTCAAGGTCTCTACATTGGTCGGAATATCTAAATAAAGTAGCCAGGTAGCTCTGTAGAAAAGAGAGATTGCTAGATTTACAGCAGAGATGGAGATCAGAGATGGAGATTAGAGATGAGAATCAGAGATGAAAATCAAAGAATAAAATACAGCAAAGATGAAAATCAGAAAATAAAAACCTGAGAAAAACACAATTTATAGATTTAAGCGCTGGGTAAATCAGTGAGGTGGTTCATAAGGTTCTATGTAAACGAAGTTCATTACTGGATCAGTTTTGAAGCTGTCCGGCATTTTCCTTCATTTCATAGCACTCCCTTATGAACCAATTATAAGTATATAACTAATATTATAAAAAACTAACGATAGAATATTTAATTCTTTATGTAGTGTCAGACGTCTATATCAGTAGACCTCGTTTACCTGATTTTTTGTCCTGCGAATTGGACCCAATCAATTAGCCTGTGGCATTGTTCTCAACAGTCTTCAGCGAGTCCGGTTTCTTGAGTTTCTTCTTTCATTAATAATTCTTTGACTTTTTTCTTTCAATTAGAGCAGGCTCCGATACTATCTAGAGTACTCGAAGCTTATCTGATCACTTGCTTCCTGCTTTAATATTTTTCAGGATTTCCCGCAGCTCAGGCCTTTTTCCATACATCAGCAGGTAAGCCCTGAAAAGCCGGCTGGAGAGCAGAATCACTCCATGAACCGAGACGAATAGAATTAATATGCTGGCAAGGATCTGATAAAGAGGCACAACAGTAACCCCCATTCTGGCAAGCATGGCTACTGGCGAGGTAAGAGGAAAGAGGGAAAGAAAAACTGAAAATGGACTATCTGGATTTGTAAGGAGCTGCTGCATGAATATAAGAGGAGTTGCGGCTGTAAACGTCAAAATTCCTGCAACTTGCTGGCTCTCCTGAAGAGAACTCGTTATCGCCCCGATTCCTGCCATTAAACTGGCAAAAAAGATGAAGCCAAACACGAAGTAGATGAGAGCGAGTAAGAGAGTAAAAGGCTCGATATTTACAGGAAGGGCATACCCACTTCCGAACACTATTGCCGCAAGCCAGATAAGAATCTGCAAGAGACCGACTGCACCAAGGCCTGCGATTTTGCCTGTAAGAATTTCGGAAGGGGTAGCAGAGGAAAGCAGGATCTCGATTATTCGATTCTCTTTTTCCTCGGCAACGCCACGAAGCAGAAATCCGGATGAAGAGAAAATACTGAAAAGGAGGAGAAAGGCTGTAAGAATAGGAAGTCCAAAGCTGGCAAACATTTCGGTAAGCCTTTGTTCAGAAGGTTCTCCATTTTCCCCTACATTATAAAACTTCATGTTAACCGGATCCCGAACTCTGTTGAGAATGAGCTCATCAACTTTGTCCTTAAGGAGGGAGGTAATAACAATATCCGAGAGCTCGGCCGACAGTTCAATGTCTGGCACAGGCGCCTCTTTTTTGAGGCTATACAGTTCTATTGTCCCGGTCTCAAGAAAATTTTCGGGGATAATAAGATAAGAAGAAATCAGGCCCGTCTGTAAAGCCTGCCTCGCTTCGGAGATTTCACTGTACTTTACAAATTCAATAACTGAGGTTTCTGCTTCAGAAGGTCTCAGAGAAATACCTTCATTTCGGACAGATTCCGGAAATTCGAAGGTGTCAGTCATATCAATATAACCTACTTTCTGGTCTTCAGCCGGAGTCGTTTCTGAGATTATTGCTGGAAGGAGACTGATCCCCGTAAGTAGGAGAGGAAAGAGGAAAGTCATAAAAAGAAATTCTTTATGCTTGATTGTCTTCAAGAACTCGTGCCTGGCAATAATGAAAGTTTTTTCGGGAAAATTACTCATTGAGAGCACTCTCCAGAGTCTCAATAAAGATATCATTCAAAGAAGGAAGTGACTGCTCAAAACGGAGGATGTTTGTTCTCCGAACAAGTTCTTCAAGCAGGATCTGTGCATTTATTCCCATCTCAGGAAAGATTTCAATCAACTTTCCGGATTCTGTTATTTTTTTTATACCTGAAATTTCCCTAATTGCGTTCAAATCTTCTTTTTCTGCAAGCTCTACAATCAGAGAGTTCCTTCCATGTTCCCTCCTGATTTCTTCCACAGTGCCGTAAAGTACTCTCCTACCTTTATTGAGCATAAGAATCCTGTTGCAGAGGGTCTGGGCCTGCTCCATCATGTGTGTGGAAAGGATTACTGTTTTTCCTGCTGCCCTGAGGTCCAGGATCTTAGTTTTAACGATCTTCGTGTTCACGGGATCGAGCCCTGAAAAGGGTTCGTCAAGAATTATAAGTTCAGGGTCATGGATAATCGCAGAAAGAAACTGAATTTGCTGCTGCATCCCTTTGGAAAGTTCTTCAACTTTTTTGTTCTTATATTGATAGAAATCCAGGGATTTAAGCAGGGATTCGGCGTTTAAATGAGCCTGTTTTTTGGGCATGCCTTTAAGTTGTGCAAGATAGACCAGCATATCCAGAAGTTCTGTTTTTCTGTACAGTCCCCTTTCTTCAGGAAGATATCCTATCCTGTTCTTTGCAGTCGGGTTAAGGAGTTTCCCAAAGACATTTATTTCCCCGGTGTCCGGCCTGATAATGTCAAGAAGAAGCCTGATAAGTGTTGTCTTTCCTGCCCCGTTTGGACCAAGTAGCCCGAAGATCTCACCCCGCCTCATTGAAAACGAAATATCTTTAACGATGCTCTTTTCTGAGAAGGACTTTGATACGCTTTGAAATTCCACAGTATGCATCCAGATTAAATACATTCCAATATAAAATAAGTTTATTCGATATTATTGAAAACTCTAATGGAAGCAAAAGCTCATTCGCCATTTAATTAAAGTAACTGTCCGGCATTAAAGAGATTAATGGAACTCAACTAGAGAGAAATAAGGAAATTCAGGAGATAATATGATACCGAAATTAATCATTCACAACAGTATAAGTCTCGATGGCTCCACCACAGGCTTCGAAGCAAATCTTGATGTTCACTATAAACTCCTGAGCGGTTATCAGCCCGATGCCATAATAGTCGGTTCGAACACTGCAAGAACCGGAACCCAGTTTTTCTGTGAAATAATTCCGCCTGAAGAGGAATTGGATTTCAAGAAGCCTGAGATCCAGCCCGATGATCCCAGAGCATACTGGTTGATTGCAGACTCAAGAGGAATCCTTGAAGGATTAATGCACGTTTTCAGGCGTTCCGAGTACAGCAAAGATGTAATCGTCCTCGTCTCGGAAAAGACCCCTGAAGGCTACATCAATTACCTCAAAGAGAGGAACTATGACTTTATCCGGACCGGCGCAGATCGCGTAAATATCAGGCATGCACTGGAAGTTGCAAACGAAAGGTATGGGTTCGAACTTGTAGTTTCGGACAGTGGTGGGGTTCTAAACAGTATATTGCTCGAGCATGGGCTCGTCGAAGAGATCAGCCTGATTATTACACCTGAGATTGCAGGAAGAAACGGGACAAATCTCTTCAGAACCCTGGAGAAAAGTGGTACACGACTTGAACTCTTAAAAAATCAAATTGTAGAAAAGCAGTACGTGCACCTTGTCTACCAAGTTTTGAAAGAATGAGATAACTGAGTACGCGGTTTTAGTACAGGTCTTTAAACTTAACAGATCTAAGTGACCCTGAATACTAAGCCCACTACAGTAGCGAAGATTATCTTTATAAATAAGAGATCCTGTGAGGCATCTTTGCCCTGGTAAAAAAGGCTTCAGGATAATCTACCTGGTCTCCTCTACATAAGAAAGAGAGAAAAATCAAAAACTTTTGACAAAAGTTTTTAAGAAAAAGTTTTTTCTAAAAAAATTTTCCAGATAAGGCTCAGGTGAATCTTTCTTACGTCCTTTTCGGTACAATGTGGAAACTAATAACGATAGAAAGAAAATTATAAATAGGAGGGAATAATATTCCGAGGGCGTTACTTCTTATTCCGGAGAGAATATATTTGAGAACAAACTTCCGAATGAATTCATGGGTAAAGCCGAAAATTTACGAAGTGTCTTTAGAAGTCCTGTTCTCAAAAGAATACCCTTAAAAAGCTTATTGTTACAGAATGCCCTGAGAAGTTTAATCCAGAAATAATAAATGAGTTGCCCTACATTTATGAGCTAATCAAAAATTTCTCAAAAATCAGTATAAAGGCAGCAAAATTTGCTGTAGAGAACTTAGTGTCAGAGTTTATGAATCCTGTATTGTTGAGGATTCAAAAATGTGAAAGGTCGTAGGGACGATGGATCTGGCCAAAAGTAATCCTGAAAGCAACCTAAGAGAAAAAGCCTGAGAATAAAAAAAATAAATTTGGAAAAGAACTTTTAAAAAGATAGAATAAAAGCAGGAAGAACTGGAAAAAAGCATTTAACTTAAAGAAAATAAATGCTTTTTGGAAAAAGATATAAAGGATCAATTGAAAAGTAGCGCAGTAATAACTGCGAGAAGTTCCTTCAAAGTTCTTCTGGAGGAAGAGAGAATTTTTGCTAACTCAGACCGCTTTCTGAAAAGAAATAAAGGAGAAGTATCTCTTTATACCTAAAAACTTCCCGGGGAGATGGAATAGAATGAAAGTATCACTTATTGATCTGGCATTTCTTTCAGAAAAAAGGAAAGATGTATTGCTCTTGCTGGAAGAGGGGCCTAAAACAGGAGATGAAATAAAAACGGCTCTCAATGTCAATTCGACATCAATTATGCCCCAGATCAAAAAGTTAAAAGAAGGACGTCTAATAGTACAGGATGAGAGAAATACCTATAGGCTCTCCGAGATGGGAGAGATAGTAGTCGAAAAAATGGAACCTCTACTGAATACTGTAAGAGTTTTTGAGGAGAATTACGATTATTGGACAAATCATGACTTTTCTGCAATTCCCGAACATCTTCTTAACAGGATTGATGAGCTGGGGAACTATTTCATGCTTGAAGCCGACCTTAACCGACTTTTTGAAGTACCTGAAGATTTTAAAAAGAATCTTTTGGAATCAAAAGATGTAAAAATGTTCCTTTCATATTTCAATCCTCTTCACGTTGAGATGTACCTGGAACTTGCAGGAAAAGGAGCTGCAGTATGTCTTATCCTGACAGAACCCGTTTTTGACAGGATGAAAAAGGATTACTACGAAGATCTGAAATATCTTGTGGAATCAGAAAACGTTCAGATATATGTCTGTGACAAAAATGTAACCCTCAAAAACGTGGTGACAGAGCGTTTCTGCTCGCTTGTGCTTTTCGACAAAAAAGGAAAGTTCGACCATCAACGGCTCATGAGTTTTGATGAAAGCGCACTCAAATGGTGTGAAGAACTCTTTTTGCATTATAAAGACCTCTCCACACGACTGGAGAAACTATAACCCCCCTTTCGAAGTCAGGATGAGCTTTCGTCCAGATACTTACCTATCAAAGCCCTGAATTTGTGAATATCAATGGGTTTGGAGACATAGTCCACACAGCCCATTTCTATGAAATGCTCCTCACTGCCTTTCATAGCATGGGCCGTAACTGCTATCACAGGGATATCTACAGTCGCAGGGTTCTTCTTAATTCGATCGAGAACTTCAAGCCCATCCATCTTTGGAAGTTGTATATCTAGCAGAATAAGATCGAACTTTTCTTCAGCAAGGCGTTCAAGCGCCTTTATTCCATCTTCGGCTTTAGTTATATTGTGCCCGTATAGTTCCAGAAGATCCATAATCAGTTCCATGTTCATTGGATTATCTTCGACAATAAGGATTTTCTTCATCATTAAGCCTCTTCAGCATAGCTAATTGTTCTATTCTATTAATTAACTCTTTTCTTCCGAAAGTGCCCTTTTTCATAATAGAAATAAGGTAACTTTTCAGTTCATTGTTCAATTCTTCAAGATTCTTCCCGGTAAGTTCGCTGGAAGTGCATACAATAAGAGGGATATCTTTTGTACGTATATCAGCTCTCATGCTGGATATCAGGTCAAACCCACTGATTTCCGGCATCATGAGGTCAACAATCAGTATGTCCGGCTGAGGGTTTGAGAAAAGCTTTTGTAGGCCCTCCCTTCCACTGTAAGCTTTGATAACCTCAAAACCTTCGGACTCAATCATTGAGCTTAGCAGTTCTACAGTATATCCATCATCATCCACGATAAGAACTTTAGGAAATTCGAACCGGAACTTCCCAGTAATTTCTTTGAGGGAATTTACCAGCTCAACCCTTTTTATCGGTTTTGTAAAGGAGTATGTTGCTCCAAGTGTAATTCCAAGCTCGTTGTTATTAGTCATGGGGATGATAAACACAAGTATGGAAGCTGTGTGAGGATCATTCTTCAATTGCTTCAAAACAAGCCCGCCATTAGTGTCCGGCAGGAAAACATCTAGGGTAATAATATCGGGTTTCAGGTTCTTTGCAACCCTCAAAACATTTTTTCCGCTATAAAGGGTAGCTACACTGTATCCAGCGTCCTTAATAATAACTGAGAGAAGTTTATTGGAACTTTTGTCATCTTCGACTACCAGGACAAGTTCCTGTTTAGAGTCTTCCTCTCTAGGTAAGTAGACTTCGGGCATCTCGAGTTCTTCCTGCAAATCCTCCGCACTTTCTTTTACTGAAAGTGCTGCTGCTTTGCTCATCTCAAACTCTATCATTACATTCAAGTTCCATCTCTTTGGCTTTTCTGAGCTCTAAGGGTTTCCTGAGAGGAATCGCAAAGGTGAAGTTGCTGCCTTTCCCAGGTTCGCTCTCAACCCAGATATCTCCCTGATGCAGGCTCACGAGCTTCTTCACAAGAGCAAGTCCAAGTCCTGTGCCGCAGTATTGTTTGGTTGCTGACTTACTAAGTTGGGTAAAGGGCTGGAAAAGTTTTAACTGATCTTCAGCAGAAATGCCTATACCGGTATCTATGATTGAAATAAGCGCTCGATTGCCGCTCTTCTTGCAGTAGATCAAGACTTTTCCACCGGCTGGGGTAAATTTGATTGCATTGCTTATAAGGTTGTAAAGTATCTGAATCAGTCGACCTCTGTCGGCCTCAAGCGTAGTAAGGTCGGATTCTATATTAAAAGTCACTTCAAGAGCTTTTACCTGCATAAGAGGAGAAAGAACGGCTTTAACTTCTTCAAAAATGGAGTTGATCGAAAACTCACTATAGTGGAGTTCCATTCTTCCGGCTTCTACTTTTGAAAGGTCAAGAATATCGTTTATGAGCATCAGCAAATGCTTCCCACTTGTAGAAATATTGCTTACGTATTTGTACTGCTTTTCATTAAGCTCGCCAAAAGCCTTCTCAAGGAGAATATCCGAAAATCCTATAATGGAATTCAAAGGCGTTCTCAACTCATGGCTCATGTTTGCAAGAAATTCACTTTTGGTATTATTGGCGGCTTCAGCTTCAAGTTTTGCCTGAAGCAATTTTTCTTCCGAACGCCGATGTGTAGTGATATCTAGACCTGTTTTCAGAATCCCGGTAATCTTGCCATCTTCATTCTTTATGGGAATTGCGCTAACTGCCCAGGTCTTCCCGTCCATGGTAACTACTTCCCCGAACTCTTCATTCCCGGACTCCAATACTCTCAATACAGGAGATTTGCCTGGTTTCTCTTTATATAATATATATATGTCCTGATAATTTCGCCCGATAACGTCTTCAAGTTTCATGCCCATGTGGTCAAGAGCCGCTTTATTCAACCATATTATTTTCAACTCGGAATCCATAAAGACTACAAGTTCAGTGAGAGAATCGAGAATCACCATTTTTTCATGTTCCTGAGCTTTGAACTTATCAGAAGTAGTTCTCAGGCGGTCAAGTGTCTGGTTTATTCCTTCAGACAGCCTTGAGAGTTCATCATCCCCATCCACAGAAAATCGTTCGGAGAAATTCTCATCTGTCCTCGCCTTTCTCACAAAATTATCAATTGCGACTATCCGGGATATCACTTCCCTGTCAAGAAGAAACTTAAAACTAGCCCCAGTAATAAGTCCTGCGAGCAAAAGTAAAAATACCAGGTATCGGAGAACCTTCTGTCCCTCGGCATAGATAGTGCTGGCGGTGTCAGACTGGATTACAACAATCGGACTTCCGGAAATATCTTTAATGACAGAATAGCTTGTAACTCGGTCTCCGGTTTCATTATACATGAAATTCGGATTTTTGCTTTCAAAAATAGCTTGCTGGAAATCAAGTGAAGAATCTTTAAGATTGTAAAGGGTAACCGTACTTCCTGTACTTTTCTGGATGGATTCAATGAAACTAGAATCAAATTTTTTTCCAAGAATGATCGTACCTGAGACTTCGTTAATTCCGGACGCTGCAAGCACAGGTTGACTGGAGATAAATGCAGGCTCGTTTTCCAGCATGATTAAACCTTTTAAAGGAGTCTCAGCCTCTTTACAGAGGAGACTGCCATCATCTATTCTCTGAAGCACGTCGGGAAGAATAGAAGCATTAGTAGATACTCCTGAATCCGAGACTTTGGAATAAACAATACTCCCTGAACTGTTTACAAGAAAAATGAAGTCGCAACCACTGACGGAAAAAATATCGTCTACTGCAGTCTCACTGAGACTTTGAGGGTGCTGATTGAGCATTAAAGCTCTGACATCATCCCTTGAAGAAAGAGCAGAATTGATGCCTTCAAGGTGTAGAACCTGGAGATCAATAATATCCTTTACCCTCTCTACGTTTTCAGCTGCCTCTTTTTCCTGCAGATCGGAAAAACTGGAATAGAGAATGCTCTGGGATGCAAAAATAACAACTGAAATGAGAAGAGCAAAGATAATATAGATGATAACAAGGATCTTTCCACTAACTTTCATAGTTTAAACTCGATGACGGGTTTCGGGTTAACTGAGTCTGGAAATAAGGTTGGGTTGGGATCTATAGGAAGATTATAGGACAACACTAACAGAATAAATTAAATTATAATCTATATAAAAGTTTTCTCAAACAGTCTTGCCAAAACAATTTCTCTATATTTAAGAACAAGTATAAATACAGACTCTTTTTCACCAGATAAAAGCTTTTGGAGCTTGTATGACGGAAAAAAAGATCTGAAATAGCAAATATGGTTAAAATCCGCTTTAATCTTAGAAGAATAAGTAGAAAGAATTGATCTCAAAACATATATTATTCGTATATTCACTAACAAAATTTTAAGAAAATAATTTTAAGTATCAAATCCAGTACATAACCTGTAAACTATCAGGATAAGTAAAAAATTTGGGCGTCTAGCTGGCATAGAGCATAGAACTATGAGGTCAAAATTTATGACCATATTTATCAAAGAAATAGCAAAAAAAAATTCTTGACAAATAGCTTTTATAAGTTGTTAACTAAAAAAATACCGCACTTTAACGAAATCGTAAGGAGCCTGAGAATTGTTTTTACTGTCGCTGTTCTCATCCCTGCTAGGGAGAGGCAGGAAGGAAATCCAGAGGCACTGTTGGTTTCTCAGGCGAAACCTGTGATTTCTACTGTATTTCTAAGTTATGGACTCTCAGTCCGGAGAATGAGATATTTGGATTGAAAAGTCTATATAATATTATCAAGTAGACTATAAAATTATAATAAAAATAAATGCAAATCGATAAATCTAAAGAAAGGTATGACTATGAGCGAATTTACACTCAAAACGAGACTCTTAGCTGCCCTTGAAGGGAAGCCAGTTGACAAAGTACCTGTTTGCTCCGTGACCCAGACCGGGATTGTAGAACTTATGGATGAAGTCGGAGCCCCCTGGCCTGAAGCTCATTCTGACCCCGAACTCATGGCAAAGCTGGCAATTGCCAACTATGAGCTTAGCGGACTCGAGGCTGTAAGGCTTCCCTATTGTCTTACCGTTCTTGTTGAAGCTATGGGCTGTGAAATCAACATGGGTACCAAGAACAGGCAGCCTTCTGTTACAGGTCACCCTTACCCCAAGGACCTTGAAGGTGCATCCATTCCTGCAGACCTCCTGCAGAAAGGCAGAATCCCTGTTGTACTCGAAGCCATAAAAATAGTCAGGGAAAAAGTAGGTCCTGACGTGCCAATTATTGGCGGTATGGAAGGTCCGGTTACAGTCGCCTCTGACCTGGTAAGTGTAAAATCCTTCATGAAGTGGTCCATTAAAAAGATTGATCTTTTCCAGCAGGCTCTGGATCTTGCCACTGAAGCTGCAATAATGTACGCAAATGCAATGGTCGAAGCAGGCGCAGACGTTATTGCCATTGCAGACCCTGTAGCTTCCCCTGATCTCATGAGCCCTGACTCCTTCAGGCAGTATCTCAAGCCAAGGCTGCAGAAGTTCTCCGCTAGTGTGAACTCAATAACTGTCCTCCACGTCTGTGGAAATGTTAACCCTATTCTCAGTGATATGGCAGACTGCGGCTTCGAAGGTCTCAGCGTTGAAGAAAAGATAGGCAGTGTAAAGAAGGGTAAGGAAGTAATCGGAGACAGAGCAAGATTAGTAGGAAATATTTCCAGTCCTTTCACTCTGCTGCCTGGACCTATTGACAAGATAAAAGCTGAAGCAAAAGAAGCTCTTGAAGGCGGAATTGATGTACTCGCACCAGGCTGTGGTATTGCACCTATGACCCCCCTCGATAATATCAAAGCACTGGTCGCAGCAAGAGATGAGTACTACGCCTGAAAAGGCACTAAAAATCCCCTTATTTTTTCAGGGGCACAGTCCCGGGCTCTATAATTCTTTAGAGCTTCTGGATATCGTGCTCCACTTTGTTTTTCTTGTTTTGACAGGCGGAGTGAGTACTCCAGATCCGGGGCCTTACAGACTGTGAGTTTAGGAGGACTTATCCGAACACAGGATTCAGTATAAATAGCTTGATAGCTTATTCAGCATAAAACTTATTAAAATATATTAAACACAGAATATGTTTGAGATACTGGTTGAATAAATCTTAAACTTTTTTGGAGGAGGTTAAGATATGAGAACCGGAGTTGCAATTGACCTGGGTACTAGCGGTTTTAGGGCCCAGAAGATTGACCTGGAAAGCGGCAAAATCAAAAAGACGGTCATAACGCTGCGAAATCCCTTACCCGGAGCAAATGTAATGGACCATCTTGATTTTGCAATTCATTATGGGCTTGATAAGGCTCACGAACTTTCGGTAACAGCCGTAAAAAATATCCTGACCGAGCTGAATGTAAACTTGGCAGAAATGGAGAGATTTTCAATCTGCGGAAACCCTATCCAGCTTTCCATATTCCAAGGTATTCCAATCGAAGATTTGGCATATGCAGGCGAGCGTAAAAAGCAAAAATACCATATCGAAGAGCAGAATAGAGATGCCCGCGTAATACCTCTGTCCGGAATCGATGGTTTTGAGGAAGCCGTAAACTGTAAACTATTAGTACCTCCGGCAATTAAACATGAAGTCGGAGCCGATGCGCTTGCACTTATTGTAAAGGCCGGCATGATTGAGAACAATGAGATAGCGATTGCAACGGATTACGGGACAAACGCAGAAATGGCTCTTAAAGCAAATGGCGTTATATATACCGGGTCAGCTGCCGCAGGACCTGCGCTTGAGGGCCAGGAGATAGAATATGGGTCTATTGCTTCTCCTCATACAATTTGCGACGTTGAATTTGAGGGCGAAAACCTGCGCTGCTATGTACTTGACCGGGATATGAAGACCACAAAAGCCGACCTTGTAAATCCTAAAACCGGGGAAGTCGTGGAGAAAGGAGAACTGACTGCAAAGGGCATTACAGGTACAGGAGTCATTGCCCTTATAGAGACGGGCATGAGAAATAAGCTCATTATGCTGCCAAAGATTCAAACACCGGATGGCATTATCCATCTACAGGACGGGATAAAATTCACGAGTAAAGACCTTATTGCAGCCGGGAGAGCAATAGGGGCGATAAGAGCCGGACATATCACTCTCTGTGCAGCCGCAGGCATAGAGATGGAAGATCTGCAGGCCGCTCACATGTCAGGAGCTGCGGGCACTTATATGGACGCTGCAAAGGCCCACAAGGTAGGAATGATTCCTTACAATGCGAGTTATGTCTCCCAGATAGGAAATACTTCTCTTACCATTGCCAGGGAAATCCTGCTTTCTGAAGACAGGCTCTGGGAACTGCAGGCGATTGCAAAGGAAATAGTGGGTACCCATGTGATGTTTGCAACCTCCGAGGCATTTAAGGAAGCTTATTTGCTGGAACTTGCTTTCTGGAATGAGGGTATGGCTTTCAAGATGCTTCAGAAGTTTCTGAAAAAGAAAAAACTTCCCATGATCAGCGAACCTTCTGATATTCTCAAAATTGATCGTCAATTTGAAAGAGATATTCCCGAACTCGGAGAAGAAGGGCTTGAGGTACTTGAAAGGGTTGGAACTTACCTTACAATGGTAATTGGAGAATGTGAAGGCTGCCATAAGTGCGTAAAGGTTTGCCCTAACGGAGCCCTTAGAATGGAAGACAACGGGTTTGTAAAAATAAGGACTGACCTCTGTGATGGCGCAAACTGCCAGCGCTGCCTTCATGCCTGTCCAAGTGACAGGTTTAAATGGGAAAACCTGACAGTGGTAGGAAAATAAAGAAGACAAGTTTATTGAGAGTAAAAACGCATAAAGGGAAATAAGCAATAAGCAAGATGAAGGGAGGAGAAAACGTGCAGGTCATTGTGGTGGGGGGGTTTCTGGGAAGCGGGAAAACCACCACTATTCTCAATATGGGCAAGTACCTGGCAGAAAAAGGGAAGAAAGTTGCCATTATCGTGAACGAGATTGGCGAAATAGGGATTGATGGAGACGTTATAAAGAGATTCGGGTTTGATACGAAAGAGATCACAAGCGGGTGCATTTGCTGTTCCCTGAAAGTAGGATTAAGGACGACCGTTACTCTTCTTGCAAAGGAATACAAACCTGATATCCTGATGATCGAACCCACAGGCATTGCCTTCCCGCACGTAATCAGGGATGAGATTGAACTCATGAACCTTGGCGAGCAGGTAAGAATTGCTCCCCTTGTGACCCTGATTGACGGCAGCCGTTTCAAGTACCTTATGAAAGAAGTTAAAGATTTTGCCATGAGGCAGATTATTGATGCGGAAATTCTGGGAATAAACAAGGTAGACCTGATAGAGCCTATCCGTCTTCCCATTCTTGAAGCATCGGTGCAGCAGCTTAATCCGAATGCCAGAGTAGTCCTTCTTTCAGGAAAGGATACGGACGAAAGATTTGAAAATTTCATGCGAATAGTGCTCCCGGATCTTGAAGGAGTGTCCGAAAGAGTCCCGAGTGCTGAATTTACAGGAGAAGCCAAACTCTCCACACTGCAGGAACTCGAAAGTTCTATTGAAGCTTCAAAAGTAGGCAGCTACTCGGCTGAATTTGAGGTTGAAAATGGGGATCTCAGCACTGACGCTGCAAGGGAATTAACAACCGAATTGGTGAATACGATAAAAGCGAAAGTGCAGAAACTAAATCCCGAATTCGTAGGACATATCAAACTCTTCCTGGACAATGGATCGGAAACTGTGAAACAGAGTGTTACAATATATTACGAAGAGCCCCAGGAAGATGTAATCAAATCAAAGGAAGGAGCCGTCCCCACACTTAAAATCCTCTCTGCAGTCTCAAACGTTGAGAAGAAAGCCCTTAAGGGAGCTGTAAACCGTTCAGTCGAGGAAGTCTTTGAAAGAAAAGGAATAAAAGTCAGTAAACCCAAGCTGAACCATGATCATGAACATGGGCATCACGAGAATAGTAAACCTGGAAATCATGGGCATGCGCAGAGGATTTCGAATATTAAAAGTAAAGACAAAGACGAAGAAACGCGTGAGTGAAAGTTAATATTTCCTCACGTCCTTTTTTAATTGTTTTTATAGTATAACTAATCTTTGTAATTTTAACTGATTGCCATAGTTTTAACTGGTTTTCTTGAGCAACCTTTATACCATAAAGCAGAAAAAGCAGGTCAGGCTATATAGCCAGGTGGCAGCAGCTTTTTAAGTACGACAATTGCGAAGGAAACAAGTTTTCGGTTCAGGGGCAGTCGTATCCTGTCACACAAAAACCTTATATACTATAAAATAGTCATCGGTTTTCGTCCGGAAGACGACCCTCAGATCGAGAGAAAAGTAACCTTTCAGACATTATGAAGAATCTGGCTCTGGGTTAACAGCAGGACATCACATAGATCAATAGAAGTCTGCTTAAAAAATTGGAGACAGAACCAGAATAACCTTTGAGGGAAATGTTCAACTTCTGTTTAAAAAAAGATTGAAAAACGGCAAAAAGCTCAAAGTTATTAAGCCCCAGAATAATCAAAAGATCCAAATTTTAGAAGCTCTGATGTATTTTCTGCAGAAACCAGAAAATCAGGTTATCTTTGGGGGAACTGGAGAGAATATCAATTTCATTTGTATGCTTTCAAAACTATGCTTTGACCACCTTATTTTTGCCTGTTTCAAATTACCAATAAATTCAAATCTACTTGATAACCTCCAGCGCTCAAAATAACAATCTCCATATCTTCACCCTCTGCAATAAAGAATTTCCCTGATAAAGGAATAATTGCCCTGTAAATTTTGATTCCATTGTTTAGATCAACGGGGACAAAAAAAATCTTGTTTTTTATAAAATCATTTGCAGAGAAAATTGAAATGAGAATTATAAAATTACAGCTTTTCAAAAATTAGCATCGGTGAAGGTATATGCAATTAAATCCAACTGTGATCTGCAAGTGCATCCCTGAATAATAAAAGGGAGTACACCTATCTGAATTAACTGGAAAAAGGTCCCTTAAACCAGGGAACAGAAGATTGAAGGTCTGTGAACCTGGAAACTAAAAAACCCCTTTAAAATAGCTTGAAAGCGAGAAAAAGGACTGAAATTCAGCTTGCTGAATAGCCAGTACACCACCAAAAGATTACCCAACCCCTCAATGGAAGGAATTCGATCTTGGAGGTTTCGAATTCATTGACATTGTATTCAAGAAGTTTTCGGCTAAAAAGGTTTGAGAACTTCATAGGGATGTATTTGCAGGTTAAGGATCTGAGCAATCCGAGACCTTTTAGCTAAATGGAGGTTAAAATATGTTGGATTTGAAACTGGAAGATATCGATGGCATATTAGTACGTTACAACGTCGCCCTCGAAAAGGAAATGACACCTGACGAAGCCGCAGAAGAGCTTTACCCCAGGGATGAACTCATCTACCCGATTGCAAAAGCCATCTTTGAAGGAGAAGAAGATGACGTTATCGAGGGTCTCCAGGCCGCAATCGATGCAGGCAAGAAGCCAATCGACCTTATTGACGATGCCCTCATGGTAGGCATGGGAGTTGTAACCCAGCTCTACGATGATGGTATCATTTTCCTCCCGAACGTTATGATGTCTGCAGATGCAATGCTTGAAGGTATCGAATTCTGTAAGAGCCAGACCACCGAAGTTCCCGAGCCAAAAGGTAAGGTTGTCTGCCATGTTGCAGAAGGTGACGTCCATGACATTGGAAAGAACATTGTCGCTGCCCTCCTGAGAGCAAACGGCTACGAGGTAGTTGACCTCGGAAGAGATGTCCCTGTAGACGAAGTAATCGCTGCAGTCGAGAAAGAGAAGCCAATAATGCTCACAGGTACTGCCCTCATGACCACCACCATGTATGCATTCAAGGAAGTTAACGATAAACTCCTTGAAAAGGGAATAAAGATTCCATTCGCATGCGGTGGCGGTGCTGTGAACCAGGACTTCGTGTCTCAGTATGAACTTGGAGTTTATGGTGAAGAAGCTGCAGACGCCCCCAAGATTGCTGATGCGATTGTTGCAGGTACTACAGATATCACAGCATTAAGAGAGGAATTCCACAAACACTGAGGAGGGAGCAAAAATGGTAAAAAAATACACTTCGATGGCTTATGCTAATGCAGATGATCTGATTTTCGGGCAGTCAAAATTCCCTGTAAAAGCAGGTCTCGGCCTTGAGATTGGTGGAGGATACACATCCCCCGAAGTTAACTATGCCCCAAGACCTGGAGCCGGTGCATCTAAAGACAAACTCGTAAAAGAGTATGAAAGGATCACCACCGACATTATGGCAAGGATGGTTCAGATCGGAGCTCCCTCTGTAGTGCTTGAAACCGAACACGTTCAGCAGATGTCAAACAACCCTGATTGGGGAGGAGCTGTTGCACATGCCCAGAAGACAATCATGGAAGAATACCATGACGAGTACGGCATAAAATGCGCACTCCGCCACACAATAGGTGACATTCGTGAAGACCGTGACTACCTCCAGCTCAGGGGAGACAAGTACAGCGTCTTTATGGAAGCTTTTGAGCAAGTTGCCACAAATGGTGCAGACCTGCTTTCTGTAGAGAGCATGGGTGGTAAGGAAGTCTTCGACTATTCTATCCTGAGAAACGACACTGCAGGTATTCTCTTCGGCATCGGCGTGCTCGGTAGCATGGACATGGAAATGATCTGGTCCGACATTGCAGCAGTAGCAAGGAAGACTGGCACCGTAGCAGCCGGTGACACTGACTGTGCCCAGGCAAACACAGCAATGTTTATTGCAGGTGGTCTGCTTGACAAGAACCTTGCCCACACGACTGCAATCGTTGCAAGGGCAATCTCAGCAGCAAGATCCCTCTGTGCATACGAAGCCGGTGCAATAGGACCCGGAAAGGATTGTGGTTACGAGAATACTATCATAAAGGCCATTGCAGGTGTCCCGATCACTCAGGAAGGTAAGACCTCAACCTGTGCTCACTCTGACCTCATGGGTAACCTGGTTATGCAGTGCTGTGACCTCTGGTCCAACGAGTCCGTTGAATACCACGGTGAGTTTGGTGGTACGACTGTCCAGTGCTGGTCCGAGACCCTGGCATACGACTGTTCCATGATGAATGTTGCCCTTAAAACTGGAAAGGCAAAGGACCTCAGGGACATTCTCGTGCTCTCTGACAAGTACAGAGATCCACAGGGCTATGTGCTTGCATACGACAACGCCTACAAGATCGGACAGGCAATCGCAAAGGATGGAGAGAACAACTATCTCAGATCAAGGAACGCTGCAATCGAATGTTGCAATATCATTGAAGAGGGTGTCAACTCTGGCAAGCTCAAACTCACAAGATTCGAGACCAATGCACTTGCAAAGGTTAAGGCTGATCTCGAGGCCCTCACCGATGATGCTGACAAGTTCATGAGCGACAATCTGACCAAGTTCAAACAGGAAGTTGCAGTTTTCAAATCCGAAAACTATGGGCTCTAAGCCCTAAACTTCTTTTTTTTCGATTTTTTGGAAAAAAGGCTTTGTCAGGTGGAACAATGAGTGAAAACGTAGGAACTGCTACCATAATAGTTGACAAGACTGCAAATGCTGCTCCCCTTGGTTTTACTGGCCTTGGACTTGCCGCAATTCTGTTGAGTCTGAGCTACATAGGGATATACCCCGTAGAATCAATGATTGTCTCCATGGCAATATTTCTGGGTGGGTTTGCTCAGGTATTTGCAGGAATTATGTCCTGGAAAAAAGGAGATATTTTTGCAGGGACTGCATTCTCAGCTTTCGGCCTATTCTGGTTCTCGCTGGCAGGATTGCTTATTATGCCTGCAATCGGCTGGGCTGATGCCTCCTCCGGAACTGCTATGGCTGCGTATCTCTTTATCTGGGGCGTTTATACCTTTGTTATGCTGTTAGTTACTATGAAAATCGGAATCCGTGCTCTTCAGTTTGTGTTTGTTACGTTATTTTTATTATTCATGTTGCTGGCTGTTGTAAATGCAACCGGAAGTGCAGGGTTGCTTGTAGTAGCTGGTTATGTAGGACTTGTTATGGGTCTTGGGGCCCTGTATATAGCTGTGGGCACGGTAATGAACGAGATCCACGGAAAAACTGTAATCCCGCTCTAAGATAAGTAATCAGCATTTACTAATAATAAATAAGACCCAATAAATAAGACCCTCGAACACCTGGGGAAAAGAACCTGCGCCAACCTCGAAATCTGTATGAAACCCATAAAAATAGCAGGAAAAAACCGAAGAAGCAATCAGGATAAACTTTCAGGCAAGCACGGACTTCAGATCGGTGTTTTCAGTCCTCCAGAATACTGCTGTCTGAATGGCTAAACTCCTTTGTATGACCGCGTTAAGAGAAAATACAGGCATTCGAGGGTCTGTTTAATTTTTAAAGATTTTTTTTGTTTTTATTTGCCTGAAGAAAGGTCCGTTTTACAAAAGAAGACTATAAAAACCAATTAATAGTGGATTTCAAATGAGAGTGGATGAAAAATTCAAAGAGATGGAAAATGTATTATTACACAGAGCTTTATACAAAGCTTGTTTTGAGCCTGGGTTCACTCTTTGTAAACTGCTCTCCGAGCTTTCGACAAACAGCGCTTTGCTTCTTGCCGATACAACCTGTTCCTTGTTAGAATTTATCAATAAATATATAAGACTCCTGGATTTTTCTATCGCAAGCAGACCTCTGAAGGGAGAGAATAAAAAAATAAATTTATGTTACAAGATAAAATATAGAAAAAATAAAATAATAATACGGCAATAATGATGCAAAAACCCAGATATGAAAACCGAAAATTCAGAAAGTAATATATAGCCTTTAAGCCTGGCAACTACCCATTCCTCTATTGCAAGATTTAACAGCTATCAAGACTTTATGTAATAACAGGTTTAACAGGCTGGATCAGAAGAATCTGAATTTCATAAATTACCAAGATGAGATTAATTATCCTGGTTTCAAACATTCTCAAACTCTAGGAAATCTCATATAACTCGTAAAAGAGGTTGAAAATGCACTTCAGTCTTGGAATCGATGCAGGGGGCACTTATACTGATGCCGTTATCGTTAGAGATTCGGACGGATCTGTGGTCGAATCCAGTAAAGCACTTACTACCTATCCCGATCCTCTCCCTGGAATGAAAAATGCTATTGACATGCTGAATCCTGAGTATCTAAAGGACATTAAACTTGTATCCGTATCTACAACCCTTTCTACAAACACTATTTTGGAAGGTACGGGCTTTCCTGTAGGGCTGATTATGGTAGGAGACTATGTAATTCCTGAGAAGCTTCCTACAGACTACTGGGTGGCGGTCTCCGGAGGGCATAATAGTGACGGAGAGGAACTGAAGGCTCTTGACCTCGATTCTGTAGAAGAATTTGCTCTCAGGGTAAAAGAAAAAGTTTCGGCTTTTGCGGTTTCTTCATATTTCAGCAACCGCAACCCTGAACATGAGCTTGCTGTCAAAAAAGCCGTAAAGGATCTTACAGGACATCCTGTAGTTTGCGGGCACGAACTTTCCCAGGATCTTGGAGCCTACGAAAGAGCTATAACTGCATTTCTTAACGCACAGCTAATTCCTATTACTCATAAGTTTATCCAGGCAATAATCAAGGAATTTGAGATCAGAGGTATTAATGCGAATATGCTTATGCTGAAATGCGACGGCTCAGTTGTGGGAATAGAAGAAGCCCTGGAAAAACCTATCGAAACCATATTCTCTGGACCTGCTGCAAGCCTTGTAGGCGCGTCTTACCTCAGCAAATTCGATACCTGTGCTATGATCGATGTCGGTGGCACGAGCACGGACGTAGCTATGATGGTGAACGGGCTTCCTCAACTCAGTAATTCTGGTGCAGTTGTAGGAGGCTGGCAAACCCGTGTAAAAGCTATCCGTATGGAAACCTCAGCAACTGGCGGAGACAGCCATGTCTGGGTAAAAGGCGACCGCATCTATATTGGTCCTCGCCGTGTGATCCCGCTTTGCCGGGCTTCGGTTATATATCCCGGTTTTAAGGAAAAATTGAAACGTAACAGGGTTGCAAAAGGATATCTCTGTGAGAGCATTCAGGTAACGAAGTTTTATGTCAGAACAGGCTTCAGACCTATAGAATTGAGGGCAGGAGAGCGGGAAATCTACAGGCATATCGGAAAAGAACCTGTTTCCTTCGGAGACTTGCTCGTAGCACTGAAAAAACGTCCTTCTCCGTCTATACTGGATTCATTGATCCAAAAAAGGTTAATCCAGGCAATAGGCTTCACACCGACCGACGCCCTGCATGTGCTTGGGGAATATACCGAATGGGATGTAGAAGCCGCAACAATCGGAGCTTCCATGCTCGGGAGAATATTGAAGCAGAGCCCTGAGGCTTTCAGTACTGAAGCAAAACGCAGGGTTGCACGTAATATTGCCGAGGATCTTATTGCCTACCTTATAGAAGGAATGCCGAGAAGTGAAATTGACAGAGTTCTCCTGGGAAGGAATTTTACCCGCTTCAGTGTGGAAATTCCTATAGTGCTTCTCGGAGGACCTGCAAGGGCATATGTTGAGAATCTGAAAAGCCTGATCAATGCTGATTTTATAGTTCCCGAGTATGCTGAGGTAGGCAATGCTGTTGGAGCCCTTGTTGGAAAAGGAATTAAAAGAGTGGAGATTCTTATAAAAACAAAAGTGATCCCAATATCCCACGAAGCTGAAGCTGAAAATTTTGATTATGAAGCTCATGAGAAGTGCTCTGCAGAAGGTATCATGCAGTATGAAACGAAAAATGAGTTCATTGTTTTTTCTCCTTCTGAGAGAAAAAAATTTGAAGTTTATAGTGAAGCCGTTGAGTATGCGGAGAAGCTCGGAAGGCAGCTAGTTATGGATTATATGGTGAACGCAGGACTTCAAAAGGAGAACATTAGAATAGATGTAAGCAGAAAACACCTGGCGCCAAGCGGCTGGACTGATGCACCCCTGGAAACAAATCTTGTTTTCGTAGGAATAGGAACCCCTAAAACCTCGATTTCGGCTTGATGGACAAGATAGAGCAGGGTATATGCAGCTGGATATTATAAGCAGGGATATATATCTTGAGGAATAATTTTACAATTCCGGATAAAAATATGTGTACGGCTGAAAAAGGACATGAATCACGTAACATAAATTAAAAATGGGGCTGTTTTGATATGCAATATAGTCTGGGTATTGACGCAGGCGGAACCTACACAGATGCTGTAATTTTAAGAGATTCGGACAGCCGGATTTTAGATACTAGTAAGGCAACTACTACATATCCGGACCTTATGGTCGGAATTCGAAATGCTATTGACAAACTGAATCCGGAGTACCTTAAAAAAGTAAAACTCGTATCGGTTTCTACAACCCTGTCAACAAATACTATTCTTGAAAGAACAGGATATCCTGTTGGTCTGATCCTTGTAGGGAACTATACCGTCCCAAGAGAGCTTCCCGCAGATTACTGTATTACTGTAAGAGGAGGGCATGACAGCGACGGAGATGAGCTGCATCCTCTTGACCTTACTGCCGTAGAACAGTTTGCAGTAAGCCTCAAAAAGAAAGTCTCTGCATTTGCGGTATCTTCGTATTTCAGCACAAGAAATCCGGAACATGAGCTTAAAGTTAAACAGACAATCCTTAAATTGACAGGACATCCTGTAGTTTGTGGGCACGAGCTTTCCCAGGAGCTTGGAGCTTACGAAAGGGCAGCCACAGCCATTCTAAACGCCCAACTAATTCCGATAACCTACCAGTTTATCCATTCCATCATGGCAGAAGTAAAGAAGAGAAAACTTGATGCAAAAATTCTTATGCTGAAATGTGACGGCTCGGTTATAGATATAAAAGGTGCAAAGCTGCGTCCCATTGAAACCATATTCTCAGGTCCCGCAGCAAGTGTTATGGGAGCCTCTTACCTCTCAGGACTGGATACCTGCGCCGTTATAGATGTAGGAGGGACAAGCACAGATGTTTCCTTAATAAAAAAGGGAAACCCTAAGCTCTGTGAGAAAGGAGCAGTTGTGGGAGGCTGGCAAACCAGCGTAAAGGCAATAAAGATAGAGAGTTCGGCAAATGGAGGAGATAGTCATGTGTGGTTTAAAAAATGTATCAGGATAGGCCCGAGAAGAGTTATGCCTCTCTGTTTTGCTGCCGTACAGTACCCTAATTTCAAGGAAAAACTGGAAAAAAACCCCGTACCCCTGAGAACCATGCTCAATGAGCATATCCAGCCTACCAAATTCTTTGTCAGTACTGGAACAGATCCCATTAATCCTACAGAAATCGAGAGGAAATTACTTGAATACATAAAAGACGAACCTCTCTCTATCCATGAGATTTTAAATAAGATGAGGAGGTTTCCATCTCCGGCAGTTCTCGATTCATTGATTCAGCAGCGAGCGATCCAGGCTATAGGCTTTACACCAACTGATGCCCTTCATGTGCTGGGGGAATATACCGAATGGGATGTAGAAGCTGCTCAGATCGGAGCCAAAAAGCTTTCACGTTTCACTCAAATGGGAACTCACGCATTTTGCAAGAAAGTAAAGCAGCAGGTTGCAAAAAATATGGCTTACAGCCTGATGTCCTTCATCATGGAAGGCAGGGGAAAAGATGGGATAAAGAAACTGCTTGAGGAAGAGATGCCTGTCCAGTACAAGCTGAATATTCCTATAGTCATGCTCGGAGGCCCCGTAAAGGCTTATTATGAGGAAATTAAGGCTCTCATTGATGCAGAGATTATAGTTCCCGAGCAGGCAAGGGTAGGAAATGCAGTTGGAGCGCTCGTAGGAAAAGGAATTAAAAGAATTGAGATAATTATCAGGCCATCCTCAATGGAAAACCCTGACCAGAATTTCCTGGTGTTTACTCCTGCAGGAAGGAAAAAATTCGAGCAATATCGAATGGCAGTAGAATATTCACATAAAGTTGGCGAAGAACTCATCCTGGATTCAATGAAAGACTTTGGACTTCCGGAAAGCTCGATAAAAATAGACACAAGCGTAGAATATCTTTCTCCCCCTGGCTGGAAGCAGACACCAATGGAGACGAAAATAGTTTTTGTAGGGACCTGCACCCCTGGGGTCATAACTTATTAAATAATATTATTTACATATAAAGCGTTAATTTAAAAGCCGGAGAAATGCTCAATTTGAACATGAACAGCCAAGGAACCAGCCTGCCGGAAAGAAGGATCGGCTTTAACTGCAAGCTACTGAATAACAGGAAGTAAGAGAATATGGGTTCTTCACTTATTGACCTTGTTTTCCGCTCCGATAAGAGAAAAAACCTTCTTCTATTTCTGGATAGCGGCTCAAAAAATATTGACGAGATCAAGGACGCACTTGATGTTACAGCCACATCGATCCTTCCCCAGATAAAAAAACTGATAGATAATGATCTTGTTATCCAGGAAGACAAAATGTATAAACTCACAGTCCTGGGAGAGTTCATAATCAAGAAGATAAAGCCCCTGATAAGCGCTCTTGAGGTAGTGGAGAAAAATAACTCTTACTGGACAGGTCATGACCTGAACGCAATCCCGCGCCATTTGCTGGAACAAATATCCGAACTTGGGGATTGTATCCTTATAGAGCCTGACCTGAACCATATCTATGAACCCTCTCCGAAAATTATTGAAAATATGAGCAATGCAAAGCGAGCTTCAACTTTTGCTTCTTATTTTAACCCCGCCTATCTTCCGCTGTACGTTGAGCTCGGCAGGAAAGATGCCGAACTTTCCCTGAATTTTACCCAGTCTGTCTGGGACCATCTCTCAAACGAACAATCAGATATGATAAATGAATTAATGGATATGGATAATGTTAGCCTGTATGTTTCCAAAGAAGGAATTAAACTTACTGAAGTGACCGTAACCGATAGGATAATGCTGCTAGGGCTTTTTGACAAGAACGGTAAGTTTGACCAGCAGTTCATTATGAGCTTTGAACAGAGCGCCCTTTCATGGGGTCAGGAACTGTTTGATTACTTCAAGAGACTTTCAAGACAGGTAAATAAGATATGAAGGGAATAAGGATGTAGATGAACCCAGGATATTTCTAAATCTCAGCTAACTCCAGAGATCATTATAGTCCCAGTAATTCGGAAAAAGAAACACTCTAAGAAAACTGCAAGATCAAGTTTCTATGAAACCACAAAAAAGCAATAAAAATAATTATATAATATTCAGTTGAATGAAAACGGTAATTCTCTTTATATTCCAGCTATGCGTCCCCAAATGTCCTTTGCTCATCAAAAATTTAAATGGTAAGGAGTAAAGGTGTAAGAAGTTAAGAGTCTTCTGGTATAGAGATATATGCAATGTCAGATATAATAGGATGAGACCTAAGAGAGGGAATCAGATGGAGTCATCATTACTGGATGTTCTCTTTCTTTCAGAAAAAAGGAAAAATCTACTTTTACTGCTTCTGGACGGACCCAAGAACATCGAAGAGATCAAAAGTACACTTGATGTCCGCTCAAGCCCGATAATGACCCAGATAAAGATACTGATGAAGAACGATCTTATTGTTGAGAGTAACAGGCTCTACAAACTTTCCAGTATCGGAGAAATTCTGGTTCCAAAGATGAAGACAATTCTGGAAACATTTAACGTTTTAGATAAAAACCACGATTACTGGATAAACCAGGATATGACGTCAATTCCTTCTGAGTTTCTGGATGAGATCGGAAAGCTTGGGGACTATATTGAAGTAAATCCTGACCGGAACCACGTTTTCGAATATCCCAAAGAAGTTGTAAAACATCTTTCCGAGTCTGAGAAAGTGATGATCACATCCTCCTTTTTCCTGCCTATTTATCCTTCCTTATGCATAGAACTTGCCGCAAAGGGTACGGATATAACTCTGGTATTTACAGAGTACGTTTATGACAGAATGCTCAACGATTACAAAAAGGAACTTGAGCACTTCCTGAACCTGAAATATACCAGACTCTATGTTTGCAATAATAACAATATGAAAATTGCTTCAAGCATAGTCACGGAAAAGTTTATGGCGCTCTCTCTTTTCTGTAACAGCGGGATATATTACAATCATAATCTGGTAAGTTTTGATGAAAGTGCACTCAAATGGGGAAGAGATCTCTTCAACCATTACAAAAATATAGCAAGGCCTATTACCAAAATCTGAGAATCTCTCCCGTATCCTGAACATGAATTACCAGATATTCCGAATAAAAGAGAAGAAACCCGGCTGGAGGTTAGTATCATCTTCTGCCGGGAGGGAAATCTGGTAAACCATAACACCGGGCAGATATGAGGATTTCAGTTCACACTTATCATAGTGTTCATTCCAGGGACATCTTTGACAACAAAGCTGTAGGTTCCGGCTTCATTGAAAGTGTACATGAAAGGTACCCTGTATGAAAGTTTTTCGTCCGGAAATAGCCCGTCCTCACTTACAAGCGCGTAATTGCCCTGTCTTTTTTCGTTCTACCAGGAGATGATGTCGCCTTTTGGAATATTAAGTTCCGCAGGAGTTACCACTCCGAGATTTCCAAGACGGACAATATGGCTCTCTCCAGATTTTAAAGGCATATTTTCTCCAGACGATATATCCTCGCCGGCTTCCGGTACTGGGATATCGGGGTCATCAGGTACAGATGATGTATTATCTTCCTCAGCACAGCCTGAGGCAAATAAAAATACAAGCGTTACCAGCAAAATCAGAATTTTCCCGTTCATAAAGATCCCATCTTCTGATGTTTATAATACATATCTTTTGATGATTATAATATAAGTTCAGCTTATGTTCATTATCTTTTTGATTTAAGGGAGGGTGGATGAAAATTGATGAGGAAAAACAGCATAGAAACGAAGAATTGAATTGAAAATTGAAACAAAATAGGGAATTAAATGAGAAACAAAGATAGAAATAAAAGGGAGTAGGATGAAAAGCGTGAAGAGAAGAAAATGAGAAATAAGATTTACGTCCCGACTGAGACTTGAACTCAGGTCTAAGGCTCCGCAGGCCTTAAGGATATCCACTACCCTATCGGGACGCAAGCGAGCAACACTGATAAGCACATTCAAGGATATAAACTTTATTCCTCAAGAGCAGGCTCAACCGCAATTTTACTGCTCTGCCCTGCACGAAAATTGGTTGGACAAAACCATATTTCTCCGGCATCACTATCAATAAAGATTAAATGCAACAAGTTAGATTTTATAATTTATGTCGATGACTATAGGACTTGCAGGAAAACCCAATGCGGGGAAATCCACTTTTTTCAAAGCTGCTACACTTGCAGATGTTGAAATTGCAAATTATCCTTTTACTACTATCAATGCCAACCACGGAGTTACCTATGTACGGGTAGAATGCCCCTGCAAAGAGAAGGAAAAGAGATGTGGAAAGTGTGTGGATGGGGTCAGGCTTGTCCCGATTGATATAATTGATGTTGCCGGGCTTGTCCCTGATGCATATAAAGGAAGAGGACTTGGAAACACTTTTCTGGATGAACTCCGGCAGGCTCAGGCGATAATTCATGTAGTAGACGCCTCAGGCGGGACCGACGCCGAGGGCAATCCTGTAGACATCGGAGATCATGACCCCCTTGAGGATGTAGCTTTCCTGAACAGGGAGATTACGATGTGGCTTTATGGTATTCTGGAAAGAAACTGGGTCAAGCTTGCCAGAAAGATCCAGGCTGAAGGGCTCAAGCTCGAAGTCGTAATTGCAGAACAGCTTGCGGGAGCAGGAATAAGAGAATCTCATGTAAACGCCGCTTTAACAGAAACAGGGCTGGCAAGGCTTGATCATATTAAATGGAGCGAAGATGATATGATCCGGCTCTGTGATGCAATGCGGGAGATCAGCAAGCCTTTGCTTATCGCCGCAAATAAAGCCGACATTGCCCCAAGAGGAAACCTGGATAGGCTTAAAGATCTTGACAGAATAGTGGTGCCTACAAGCGCAGCAGCTGAACTTGCACTTAAATCTGCAGCAAAAAATGGGCTTATAAAGTATAGTCCCGGAGATCAGAAGTTCGAGATACTTGGAGGGGAGCTTACAAAAGCTCAGAAAAAAGGGCTTGAAGCTATTCAGAAAGTGATTGAAAGGCTTGGCAGTACAGGCGTCCAGGAATGCATAAATAGGACTGTTTTTGAACTTCTTGATCTTATTGTCGTATATCCTGTGGAAGATGAAGGAAAATGGTCCGATAAAAAAGGGAATATTCTCCCTGATGCCTACCTTATGAAAAGAGGCTCTGCATGCCGTGATCTTGCTTACCAGATCCATACCGAAATCGGGGACCGATTCTTGTATGCAGTAGATGCAAGGACAAGGCTGAGGCTTGGGGAAAAGCATGAATTGAAAAACGGGGACGTTATCAAGATCGTGTCCACTGCAAAATAAGCAAACCTAAAAACTTGTTATCTGGAAAAGCCTGAAGCTTTATAACAACGGAAAAGATGAAATAGTGGATTGTTTTAGCTTGTCAGGGAGGATATTTTCCAGATGGACTTACTTTCTTTTGCATATCCGTTTTATGAAAGGTTCCTTGCCTGGCAGATAGCCAGGATGCCTTCAAATATTCCCAGGCATGTGGCAATTATACTCAAGGAAACTGACCTTTTCGATCCTAAAGGACTGGAGAGACTATTATCCGCGCTTGACATTTTTAGAAGGTTCGGGGCCGAACTTGTGAGCATCTACGTAGATATCCTGAAAACGGATTTGTCCTTGAAATCAGAGATTGCGTCAACTCTCCAAGCCCGGCTGGAAGAAAGTTTCTCAGATCTTCCGGAAGGTACAGGTTATAGAATTCATGGCGTTGACGGAGAAGTAAATGTCACTTCATCCGGAAAGGATTTTTTCGTTTATGTATCACTGGGATTTGGAGGAAGAAATGAAATTACCAGGGCTGTACTGGCCATCCTTGGCGAAGTTAAGGCAGGATCTGTCAGACCTGAGGAAGTGGATGAAAAAATGCTGGAGTCCCATCTCCTTGTTAATCACGAGCCTGATATCATGATCCGTTCGGGAGGACAGAAGCTTTCGGATTTCCTTGTCTGGCAGTCAGTTTATTCGGAACTGTATTTTACAGATGTCAACTGGAAAGACGTGCGAAGGCTTGACCTTCTCAGGGTGATGAGAGATTTCCAGAAAAGACAGAGAAGATACGGAAGGTGATTTGGACTGGAGTTTGGAGAAAAGCGAAAGAATGCTCGTTATGCAGTAATAGTCTGCCCTAAATGCCGGCAGCATGCACAGATTACTGAAACCGGAAAAAAGGCCCTGAAATGCCAGCACTGCGGTGCTCTCCTCGAAACCCGAAAACTCAGGGTATTTCACTCCTCCGAAGAACTCGAAGACGCCGTACTTTTCCGAACCCGCCTGCAAGCAGAAATCTCAGGAAAAGGCGATGAAACATTTTCGTTGCCCTCCTCCAAAGCCTCTGAACACCGGGACCTCGAAACTAAAACCCCAATAAAAGTATTTAAACTCCCAGAAAAACCCCCATCTAGCGGGCTTCCCCCTAAAAAAGACCCTAAATTAACCCTTCTTGAAATCCTGAAAACTGCAGGTGGAAAAATTGAAAAAAGCGAACTCCGACAGAAAGCCATCGAAAAAGGAATATCTCAGGAAAGATTCGAATCAATCCTCAAAGCCCTTCTCGAAACCGGAGACCTCTACTCTCCCCAACCCGGCATTATAAAAATTGTATGAAATAATATAACTCTACGGTCTGGTTATATTCGTTCATACAATTATTCTGCTTGAGTGGGCAAAAATAATGATGCTTTTCTAGTTACCCTTCTGCATAACGAGAAACCGTTACTCTTGTCCATAAGTTATCCCTTTTGAGCGAAACGAAGCAGGGCGCGAAAAAGGGCAGCGTACTGCTGCGATTATATCGCAACTCCGAGAAAATCTCCGATTTTCTGTGATCCCGAAGCACAATTCGGGCCATCCTCCCGAGACGGGACTCGGGAGACAAAAATATATTTACTACGAAAAGATTTACTATAATTGAATTTAAATAACAGTTGAATTCGTTTTCAGCAAGCTAAAAAAGAATAGGTTTTGCTCAAATACTATTCGAAAATTTTAAAGCCCCGTCGCAATTACATAAAATTCATTTTATCAAGTATAACGGTGTTAAACATGATGGATCCGCAAATTGAGCGAAAACTCATTGAAATTATGAGGGTGATTCACGAGAGTGACAAACCTATAGGTGCCCGGGCAATAGCTGACGAACTTAATAACCGGGGCTATGATATAGGAGAACGGGCTGTCCGCTACCATCTGAGGATCCTGGATGAGAGAGGGTTCACATGCAAACACGGGTATGCAGGGCGTACACTTACCGAACTGGGAGAAAGGGAGATGAGTGATGCCTTGATTGCAGACCGATTTGGTTTTGTAATATCCCGAATAGAAGAAACGGCGTACGGAACCACATACAATCCCGAGACCAATGACGGAGTAGTACCCGTGAATATCTCGTACTTTGATAAGGACGATTTAGAGGCTGTTATTGAAGTGATCTCATATACTGCACACGAAGGGTATATGATAAGCTCCAGAGTAAGGATAATCGAGGAAGACGAGGAAGCAGTTTCCCTTCCTCCTGGAAAAATCGGGCTAGCTACAGTGTGCAGTGTTGTTTTTGACGGGCTTCTTCTCAAAGCAGGCATCCCCGTGGAACCTGCCTACGGCGGAATTCTCCAGATGGAAAACCGAAAGCCTGTACGGTTTTTAGATTTAATTTCCTACAGCGGAACCTCAATCGACCCCATACAAATTTTCATGAGCAGAAAGACTACTTCTGTCCTTGATGTGCTTGAGAGAGGGGACGGTAAAATCCTTGCCAATATGCGGCAGATTAATTCCTCGGCTTATGACAGGGCTAAAGAAGTTATCAAAAGCGCGGAGAAGGTAGGCCTTGGAGGTTGCTTCCCTCCGGGGGGGATTGATGAAACCCTGTTTGGGGCGCCTGTAGAAACCGGAAAGTTCGGAATTTCGATCGTAGGAGGCATTAACGGCATCTGTGCCCTTGAAGAGACAGGAATTAAAATCAAGACAAATCCTGTTTCTACTCTTATGGAATATAAGAGTATGACTGAAATCTGAGGAAAGGATGTTCAGGCTTACTATTGTTTACGGCAATAAAGCCAGTCAGGATTTTACAGGAAGCTGGGGCTTTGCAACTCTTATTCAAACAAATTACGAAACCCTTCTTTTCGATACCGGCTGGGATGGGCCACTCCTTCTAGAAAATTTGAAGAAACTCAAGATTGAGCCTGCAGGCATCAGAAAACTAATTCTCTCCCACCAGCACTGGGACCATATAGGAGGCCTTCCCGAGATTCTTCAGGCAAATCCCGGGCTTGAGGTCTATGTCCCCGCTTCTTTTTCGGAGAATTTGAAAAGGGAAATTAAGAAAAGGGCTACTCTTATTGAGATAAAGGAGCCTGCCAAAATTTCTCAGGGAATCATGAGTACAGGAGAACTTGGAAACAAAGTAAAGGAGCAGGCGCTAGCTCTGGATACTGGAGATGGGTGTTATGTACTTACAGGTTGCGCTCACCCAGGGCTTGCTGCAATTCTGAATAGTGCCAGCCGTTATGGAAGGATAAAGGGAATTCTCGGAGGGCTTCACGATAGCGAGGAATTTGAAAGGCTGAGAGGGATGAGAGTCATAGCAGCAGGCCACTGTACCGCCCACATAGAAAGGATTAAAGAACTTTTCCCGAAGGAATTCATAGAAATCGAAGTCGGTTTATGCCTGGATCTTTGATAAATTAGTTTTCTTGCAGAATTACCATGTTATTAATAAAATTTTTGGTCTAATAGATATGAAAACAGAGATTGTTCCGAAGAATTTCTTAGGATTTTTAATTTTAAGCCTGGACACAAGTCAAGCTCTAAAAAATTCTAAAATTTAAGATTTTAATTCTAATCAATACATAAGATTTACAAATAATGTATAATTAGAAATATAATGTCCTATAAAAAGAATAAAAGATTTGATGAGGGATAGTGGGAGTCATGCAAAGGATCATATTATTCGACTTTCGCTGTTTTCCTGCTATGTGGAACTTACTTTAAAGAGGATAATTTATATTGTTTTTTCGACAACGGGCAAAATGAAGAGGAAACCCGTATAAAAAAGAAATAAAGGGAGAAGTATCGATGCTGGAAATAGAGGATCTGACTGTAGAGGTTGATGGAAAAACCTTGCTTCACGACGTAAACCTCGAAGTCAAGAAGGGATATACCAATGTGCTTTTTGGGCCAAACGGAGCCGGAAAGTCAGCTCTGATGAGAACGATTATGGGCTTTAGCGAGTATAAAGTTGTAAAAGGCAGAATTCTCTTTAAGGGAGAAGATATTACCAGCCTGCCAGTGGATGAGAGAGCCCGTCGCGGACTAGGAATTATGATGCAACGCCCGCCAGATATGTCCGGGATTAAACTCAGAGATCTTATAAAAGTGGTATCGGAAGGAGAGAGAGATCCTGGGACTCTTGCTAAAAACCTCAACATGGATCGTTTTCTTGATAGGGACGTAAATGTGGGCTTTTCTGGAGGAGAAATAAAACGTTCCGAACTTTTGCAACTTGCAGCCCAGAATCCGGACCTTTATCTCCTGGATGAACCCGAATCGGGAGTAGATCTTGTAAGCATAGAACAGGTTGGACTGACAATAAAAGAATTACTTGAAGAAGGCATAAGTTGCCCTGGTGAAAGCTGCATAAGAGGAAAATCAGCCCTTATAATTACACACACCGGTCAGGTCCTTGATTATGTAACCGCAGATAGAGGGTATATTCTCTGTAACGGAACAATCATGTGTTCAGGGAATCCTCTGAAAATGCTGGAAGAGATTAAGAGCAAAGGGTACGAGGAGTGTTTGGAATGCAAAATGATGATGTGAACCTGAAAAAAAGAGCAGAAGAGGCAGCCGAGAAAAAGGCGGCATTCGGAGAGGACTTTGAACTGGAGAAGTTTGAGGAAGGTTCCAGGGTCAGCAAGCCTATAGAAGACCTCCAGACCCTTGATGAGGAGAGCAAAAGAACCCTACTCCAGGTAGGAGTAATACCCAGTGAAGAAGGCCGGTCCGGCAGTCTGCTGGTGCTTGATAATGCGGTTTCCCATTCTTCCCTGAAAGATAAGAATGTAGAACTTATGTCCACCCGGAAAGCCCTTCAAAAATATGAGTGGCTCAAAGAATATTCTTGGAAGCTTGTAGCTGTTGATACTGACAAATACACGGCAAAAACTTACCTTGAAGATGCAGACGGATACTTTATCCGGGTGCCTCCTGGCAAGAAATCGTCCATGCCGGTCCAGACCTGCCTTCTACTTGGCAGTGACAGAGCTTTCCAGACCGTGCATAACATTGTTATAGTCGAAGAGGGAGCTAGCCTTGACATAATTACAGGCTGTACGGCTAAAAAAGAAGTGGAAGAAGGCTTGCACCTTGGAATTTCCGAGATGTACGTAAAGAAAGGTGCAACTCTGAATTTTACAATGATCCATAATTGGGCTGAGCAGATAGGTGTCAGGCCAAGGACAGTAATCCATGTGGAAGAAGGAGGAACCTACGTAAGCAACTATGTCTGCTTAAAACCGGTTCGTTCAGTCCAGACCTACCCGACTGTCAAACTCGAAGGAGAAGGTGCAGTAACCAGACTAAATACTATAGCCATTGCCCATTCAGGCTCCGAACTTGATCTCGGAAGCAGGGCAGTTTTTAATGCGCCTGGTACGAAAGCCGAACTCATTTCAAGAACTATCACAATCGGGGGAAAGATAGTTGCGAGAGGGGAAATGATAGGCAATGCAAAAGGAGCAAAAGGACACCTTGAATGCAAAGGGCTTGTCCTTACCGATAAAGGAAGCCAGCTTGCAATTCCCATCCTTGAGGCAAACGTAGATGATGTCGAACTTACGCACGAGGCTGCCGTAGGGAAAATTGCTAAAGACCAGGTGGAATACCTGATGGCAAGAGGCCTTAACGAAGACGAAGCCGTAGGCATGATAGTGCGCGGATTCCTGGACGTCGGAATAAGAGGAATACCAGAGGAACTGAAAAACGAAATCGAGAACACAATCGCACAGACAGCCTTTGGAATGTAATCAGAATAACCTTAAAAAGGGTTTGTTAATCCGGCAGGAAAAAGGAGAAACCTGCCGGCTTTTTCTAGAGCACTTGTGGATTTTAATGAGCTGAATGTATGAAGATAGATATCTTTTTTAAGATAAAAATAAGAGATTATACCTTCATTTTGCCTCCCATCTTCTTATGGAATATTTTTATTTTTGCACACCGGCAACGCGAAAGCAATAATAAAAAATGCAGTACTTCCTGTTTTTGGCTGGAGAATACAGTACTTGACATCGTATATATACTACGGCAATAATATTACAGTACTGTAGCACTCTAGAGGGATCGAAATGATAGACTTTGCCTGTAAAGAGTTCAAAATCGAAGATGTGATCAAGTGCGCCCTTAACCTTACAAAGGCAGACCTGAATGTTATGAAATACTTCTTAAATGAAAAAGAGCAATGGGTTGGCACAGATCATCTTTCAAAAGTTCTGAAACTGGATATTTCTACAATCCAGCGCTCCGTCAAAAAATTACATGAAAAGGAAATTCTTCAGAGGTCGCAACAAAACCTGGACGGGGGAGGTTATGTTTTCAAGTATAAGGTCAATTCAAGGGCTAAAATAAAAAATATCATAATGACTGTGGTGAATTCCTGGGCCGACCGGCTAGGACAGGAACTTGAAAAATGGGAAAATGGAGGCTGATTTAATTTGCTTAAAATAACACCTTACCTGGGAGTTCTGGTTCTTATTGTTTCTATCGGGGGTCTCTGGTATCCGGCACTTGGGTATTTCATGCTGCTGATTTTTGCCGCGATCTTCCTGAGCAGTCCTTTCAGAGGTCGCTGGTTCTGCGGAAATCTCTGCCCCAGGGGTAGCTTTGTTGATTTCTGGGTCGATAAAATCTCAAGGAAAAAGAAGATCCCAGACACTCTACGGAGCCTGTGGGTCCGCCTGCCAATCTTTTTCCTGCTAATGAGTTTTATGGGGTACAGGATTACAAGCATTCTCGGAAACCTCAATACTTTTGAGAAAATAGGCATGGTGTTTGTAACCATGTGTCTGGTGACAACTGCAATCGCTGTTTTTCTGGGCATTTACCTGAGCCCGAGAACCTGGTGTTCTTTCTGCCCAATGGGAACAGCTCAGCGCCTTATTGGCGGAAAGAAGTATTCCCTTAAACTCGTATATGAAAAATGCATCAACTGCAGCAAATGTGATAAGGTTTGCCCAATGCAACTTAAAATCCGCGAGAATGATATAAAACCTGACTGTATCAAATGCGGACGCTGTGTGAGTGCCTGTCCTAAAGATGCCCTAAGTTTCTAAAGTTCGGTGGCTTTATTTTTTGAATTTTTATAAACTGACCTTGTGGTTGAACTCATGCCACAGATAATGGCAGTGATGTCTGAACCTTTTAGATTTTTTAAAGTTTTATTTTTAAAAGCTACCAATAGAAAGCTCTTACATATCAGCCAAACTTCTCTCACAGGTTTCTAACAGACTATTTTCATTATCCAATTCACTGCAGGTTTTTATAGTAGGTAGCCTCCGAATCAGGAGACTGAGGTTTTCGACCTGGTGTACCAGGGAAAATGACCTTAAAATGTTATTAAAAGGCTCAAGAAGCTCTGTTTTTAAACCAGAAATCTCTGCTCTAGAGTAATTCTTATATAGAAGTGCTTGCATTAAGAATAGGAAAATTACGCACAAAGGTAACGTGCTCAGGAATACAATTAATAAAAATTTATAAAAATTCATAATCATAAAAGGAGATTGAAGCTTGGCAGCACAACCGATCTTTATTTTAAGGGAAGGCAGCAAGAGAACCCATGGTTCCGATGCCCAGCACAGCAATATTATGGCCGCAAAAGCGGTTGCTGAAGCGGTAAGAACCACTCTTGGGCCCAAGGGTATGGACAAGATGCTTGTAGACTCCTTAGGTGACGTTGTTATCACCAACGATGGAGCAACAATCCTCAAAGAAATGGACATCGAGCACCCGGGTGCAAAGATGATCGTGGAAGTAGCCAAGACTCAGGATGCCGAAGTCGGAGACGGAACCACCACCGCAGCCGTACTTGCAGGGGAACTCCTGACAAAGGCTGAAGACCTGCTGGAAAGCGGAGTCCACCCCACAATAATCGCAAACGGTTACAGGCTTGCAGCAGATCAGGCTATAAAGATAATCGATACCATCACTATCAGTGCATCTCCAGAAGACACCGAAACTCTCAAAAAGATTGCAGCAACAGCCATAACAGGAAAAGGTGCAGAAGCCCACAAGGAGCATCTTTCCAGTCTTGCTGTCAAGGCTGTGACCTCAGTTGCTGAGAGAAGCGAAGATGGGAAGATCACTGTAGACATCGAGGACGTCAAGGTCGAAAAGAGACCGGGCGGAAGCATCAAGGACTCCGAGATTGTTGAGGGTGTAATTATCGACAAAGAGCGCGTCCACACAGCCATGCCTGAAGTCGTGGAGAATGCAAAAGTCTTGCTCTTAAGCGTGCCCATAGAACTCAAGAAGACCGAGACCAAAGCAGAAATAAAGATCACTACTCCTGACCAGATGCAGCTCTTCTTAGACCAGGAAGAAGCAATGCTCAGGGAAATTGTGGATAAGGTAATCAACACAGGTGCAAACGTTGTCTTCTGCCAGAAGGGAATTGATGACCTTGCTCAGTATTATCTGACAAAAGCAGGAATCTTCGCCATGCGCAGGGTAAAGAAGAGCGACATGGATAAGCTTTCCCGCGCAACAGGTGCAAGGATTATCACCAGCATTGACGAGATTGAAGAGTCCGACCTTGGCTACGCAGGGCTTGTTGAAGAGAAAGACGTTACAGGCTCAAGGATGACCTTCGTCACAGGCTGCAAGGATAGCAAAGCCACTTCAATTCTTCTGCGCGGCGGAACCGAGCATGTTGTGGAAGTACTTGAAAGAGCACTCGAAGATGCTCTCAGAGTGGTGGGCGTTGCTCTCGAAGACCAGAAGATTGTTGTGGGCGGTGGCTCACCCGAGATCGAACTGTCCCTCAGACTCAAGGAATATGCAGCAACCCTTAAAGGCAGGGAGCAGCTTGCTGTAATGAAATTTGCCGAGTCTCTTGAGGTTATTCCTCACACCCTTGCAGAAAACGCAGGACTTGACCCGATTGACATGCTTGTGGAAATGCGCTCCCAGCATGAGAAAGGTAACAAGCGTGAAGGGCTCAATGTCTATACCGGCAAAGTCGAGGACATGTTCGAGAACAACGTTGTCGAACCTCTAAGAGTCAAGACACAGGCAATCAATGCAGCTACTGAGGCAGCAATCATGATTCTCAGAATTGATGATGTAATTGCCTCAGTTGGCGAAGGAAAAGCAGGTCCGGGTCCAGGTGGCCCTGGCGGCGAAATGCCTGAAGAAATATAAATAATTTTAGGTAGACATTTTAAATCCAAGAGTGCTGGAAATTTCCAGCACTCTGATACTTCTCTTTTTAGAAGCTGTCTTATCTAGCTTCATATTGACTGTTATCTGGCTTCATAGCATGAGATTTCCCTGGCATCTACCCTAACGGGTTTTCCAAGTTCGTTTGAGATAACATTTTTTATCCTTGCTATGCATCTGCACTCAAGCTGGATGCGGGCGGACATGGCTTCTCGTTCTTCGATATAGAGTTCGTTCGAACTGATAACAGAATGGACTGAAACCTGCTTCTTCACAACTTTTGCTATGAGACCCTGAGTCCCATCCGTGAGATCTTGGAGGCTGGTAGAGGTCAAGAGAACACTGTCTCCTGCGTTAAGCCCGAGTACTCCTACGAAGTTTTGAGGACTCCGAATCTCAAGAGTCCTGAGACGATGTCTCTTCAGAACCTCGATAAGAGAATCAGCAATTCCTGTTAACGCGATGTACTCCATGAGATCACCCGTACATTGGGAACTCCTTCTTTACTTCTCCTTTCTGCTCTACAGTCTGAACATCTTCAGCAAGCCTCTGGAGTTCGGTCTCTATACGCTCGGCCTGCTCTATGAGCCGAGCCGTACTTATTGAAAGTCCATAGAGTTCATTTAAGACCTCAATAACAGCAGAAGCAGCCCTTGGATCAGGATTTTGGGTTCTGGTAGCGCCAAGTAAGCTAAATGCAGGAATTCCACGTTGCAAACATTCAGCCATCACGCTGCCCGATATCCCGGAGATTGTTCCCATTTGGAAAATTTCTACCTTGTCCCTGATTCTGCTCAACATTTCTGGAGTGGTGGCTGCCCCGAAGACTTTATGCCCCCCGTTCAATATGGCAATTCCTGCAATGGAAGCAATTTCTCTTACGTTGATGGACTCAGCCCAGTCCACCAGAGCGTTACTAACATCGTAGGAAACAGTATGACTGATAGGAATATCGGAGATTACAACAATCAGGTTATGTTCCACTTTCTCGTAAATCCTCACAGGCATATTTATAAGCCCCTCATAAAGCACTGCAATTGAGGGGAAATACCTTGAGTCAATAGAGCCGATATATTCCATTCTCAATTCTTCTATTATATGCTGACTTGCAATATTCCCCACAAGCCCGATTCCAGGAAAACCTTCAATCAGAACAGGATTTTGTGATTGCACAGGTTTTGTAATAATTTTTACATCATTGTTGTCGTAATCTGTATTTGACAAATAACCACCTCGGCGAAATAAAACCCCTAGATTATATCTAATCTAATCCTAGATAAACAAGTTTCTCTAAAGACTGGGTCTGCACTACTCCTACATACACACTAACTGAAATTCGCAACAACCCCAGGTTTCCAAACGCCACAACCCCTTTTGATAAAAGAGAATCCTTTTGTTATATATCTTTTCTCCTGACAGAAATAAATAATTCAGATGCTCCCAGATAATAAATTCAGGCTTTTTTTCTCCAATGGAAGGCTTGACCGAGATCCTATTCTATAGAAGTAAATCGATAAGAATATAATAGATAGAAAGAACCGTAAAAGAACTCATGGAAGGGAAAAAAGCTCAAGTACAGGAGGAAAAAATTCGTGGAAAAATCTATTCTTTATTTTGACAACGTAGGGGAACTGAATACGGAAGCCGTTATTGAAGCGGCAGCAAAAAGGGCTGCAGAACTTCAGATCTCCCATATTGTAGTGGCAAGCACCAGCGGAAAAACCGCACTGAAAATGGCAGAAGCAGTAAAAGGAAGCGGCATAAAAGTTATTGGAATAAGCCACCAGTACGGGCAGAAAGAAAAAGGCGAATGGGAAGTGGAAGAAGAATACAGAAAGAAACTCGAAGCTCTTGGGGCGGTAATTACCACTCAATCTCATATGTTTTCCGGAATTGAGCGCTCCATAACAAAGAAATTTGGTGGCTATTCACGAGTAGAAGTAATTTCTGATACCCTCAGATCTCTCTTCGGGAAAGGTTTTAAAGTAGCTATTGAAGTCGCAATTATGGCGGCTGATTCAGGTTATATTCCTGTTTCCGACAACACGGAGATTATAGCTATAGGAGGCACAAGATGGGGTGCAGATGTAGCCCTTGTCCTCAGGCCAGCCCACAGTGGGGACTTCTTCTCCCTACAGGTTCGGGAAATTATTGCCATGCCGCGAGCTAAAGAAGATTAAAGTAAGAAATTCAGGAGCAAAAATCTATTTCCTCTATAAGGTTATCCGACTTCTGGGACGAGATTGCTGAGGAAGCCTGGATAGTTCGCCAGACTATGCCCTGGTTTCTCAAGAATTCCCAAAGATAAATATATCTGAGTGGCATGTATAACCCCGGCATGTCAGCAATATTCGAAATTCTCGATAAAGATGCAGGCGGCAGGATAGGCAGGCTCAGGACTCCCCACGGGACTGTTGAGACACCTACCGTCATGCCTGTAATTAATCCAAACATTCAGCTTATCCCCCCGAAGGAAATGCGAAACTTCGGGGCAGAAATTCTGATTACCAATTCTTATATTATCTACCGCAAGGAAGAACTGAGAAGTGTCGCCCTTGAAAAAGGGCTACACGGACTCTTGGACTTTGACGGGCCCATCATGACGGATTCGGGCTCCTTCCAGCTTTCCGTATACGGATCGGTGGAGGTTACGAATGAGGAAATTCTCGGGTTCCAGCAAAAAATAGGAAGCGATATAATTGTCCCGTTGGATATCCCTACGCCTCCTGATGTTCACTTCAGGAGGGCTGAAGAAGAACTTGCGGTCACAGCCGAACGACTTGAGGCAGCCCGCAGGTTTATTCAGGGCGAGCAGCTTCTGGCAGGTCCGGTCCAGGGTTCGACTTATCCTGAATTAAGGGAGAAAGCTGCTTCCTACCTTAAAGATCTTCATTTTGAAGTTTATCCCCTGGGTGCCGTTGTTCCGCTCATGGAAGCCTACCGTTACGCAGAACTTGTTGACGTGATCGCCGCATCCAAAAAAGGGCTTTCTCCAGCTTCCCCGGTCCATCTCTTCGGGGCAGGCCATCCCATGATGTTCGCCCTTGCAGTAGCCCTGGGCTGTGATCTTTTTGATTCTGCAGCTTACGCCATTTACGCCAAGGATGGGCGCTATATTACTGTAAATGGGACTTACCATGTTGAAAAATTAAATTATCTGCCCTGCTCCTGTCCGGTCTGCTCAAGATACAGTGCCGACGAACTGAGAAAAGCCGACAACCGGGAAGAACTCCTGGGAAGGCATAACCTTTACGCGACCTTTGCTGAGATCCGGCTGATTAAACAATGTATAAAAGATGGAAAACTGCTCGAACTTGTGGAGCAGCGCTGCCGTGCTCACCCGAAACTTCTTGATGGGTTAAAAGAGCTTTATAGCCATTCTCCCTGGCTTGAGCAACTTGATCCGGCTACAAAAGGCACTTTCTTCTACTGCGGGCCAGAATCCGCTTCCCGTCCCGAAGTTCTTCGCTTTGGAAAACGGCTGGATAGGTTCAACTTGGAAGGCTCAGTAATAATTCGAACGACCTCTGTAAAAGGAGAGAAGGATTATGATCATACTCTTATCTTCAAAGCGCCTTTCGGGGCATTTCCTGCCGAAATGGAAGAAGTGTATCCCTTCAATGCCGAAGTTCCGAAATTCCCGGATTATGAGGCCCTTAACACAGCTCTTTCAAACACCCTTAAACTGATGGAACTGAACCCGCAGGCTGAGTTTACTTTTATCTGCGAGAAGGAGTTCAGTCACCCGCTGATTGACGAGATAAACAAAAAAGCAAAACTGGTATACAGAGAAGACTGGAGAAAAGAATAAACATTGAAGGGTTCATTAACGACGCCGGAAACTCGTAAGTCCTTGAGACTTACTCAAATCAAAATCCGTCTTAAAAAGTTAAAAAGAAAACTTTTTTGAAGTGCAAACCTTTATAGAATTATCTGCAAAGAACCCTTTGAGCAGGGAGAAAGTCAGAATGCAAAGTTCTGATACAAAAACTCCCGTATAAATCTGAAAAGTTTAGGTGAAACTTTTGTCCCTTACAGCAAAAATTGGCGAACTCAGTCCCTATCTGCGGCTGTTGAGACCCGAACTCTACTACATGGATCTTACCCTACCTGCCTCGAGTGCGATCCTTGCTTCCTATCTGGCGACCGGAGGGCTTCCTGAGTTTCTTCCCTTTCTAATTGCAGTAATAGGCGGCTTTGCAGCTATTACAAGTTCATACGTATTCAATGACTGCTGCGATATTGACATCGATACAATCAACCTGCCTGACCGACCTCTGCCTTCTTCCAGAGTTTCAAAGAATTCTGCACTCGCTTATGCCCTCTTTTTATTAGGAGTTGCTGGCGCCGCAGCTGCTTATCTCAACCCTGAGTCTCTCTTTGTCCTTTTTATTGCAGCCGGAATTATCACTTTCTACTCGGTCTTTGCAAAAAGAAATACCTTTCTCAGCTTCCTACCAGTGGGTATTTCATACGGGCTGGTGCCTGTCGGTGTCTGGCTTGCCTTTGACCCTGCAGGAATCTTGAAAGGCAGTGATGGGGTGATTCTCCCTTTGCCAGCTATTTGCTTCGGGCTAATGATATGCGTTACTGATTGGGCCTTTACCCTCGGAGGAGTTTCCAGAGATGTGGAAGGGGACAGATTGAAAGGTGCACCTACTCTGCCTGTGACCTTTGGAATTCCCTTTACTGCCAGATTCGTTACCTTCTGGTGGATTGTGGGAGTTATCGCTTCCGTGATAATAGGGTGGTCAGCTCAACTCGGACCTGTGTATTTTGCAGGAGCCCTTGCTTCGGGACTCTGGATGCTTACCCAGTGTCTTGATTTTATTAAACATCCTACTCCTGAGAGGGGCGGCACACTTTTCCTTAATGGCTCAAATTACAGAGCTATTATGTTCGGATCAATGATTCTGGATGTCATGCTGTGCATTTACGCAGGAGCATACACCTCCATTCTCTGGTAAAAAGGTAGAGAAAAATGGATGCAGATATTATTGTAGTAGGGGCATCTCCTGCAGGGCTGATGGCTGCAAGGAATGCCTGTGAAAAAGGATCGTCAGTTCTTTTACTGGAAAAAAAAGAGAAAATAGGGCATCCTCCCCATCCTGCAAATTCGTTTTTTAAGGGGATGTTCGATAAATGTGGAGAGAAAGTGGATCCTTCCTATGTGACGCATTATCTCAAAGGTATGAAGATTATTTCCCCGTCAGGAAGGATAGTGGAGGTTGAAGCTCCCGGATATGCGATTGATAAAACCGCTTTTGATAGGTTTTATGCGAAGAAAATAATAAAAGCCGGCGTAGACCTTCGAGAAGGAATTAAAGTTCAGGAGATCCACAGAGAAGATGAGAATTTTATTGTCAACACCTCTGGCGGGATATTCACCTCAAAACTGGTTATTATTGCCGACGGTATAAACTCAAAACTGGCTTCCCTTCTGGGCCTGAAAACAATGAGATATCCTGAAGATATTGCGTGGGGAATTGAATTAGATATTAAAAGCCCCGGGCTTGGTAAACCGAAGATGTTTGAGTATTACATAGGAAATCATGCCCCTGGATGGAAGACTACATATGCCCCAAGAGGAGGCGATAATGCCGCAATTGGAGCCTATGTACGCAGATGTGGAACGGACGCAACGCCTTACCTTAATGCCTGGGTTGAGAATTTCAAAAAGCTTAAAGGGCTCAAAGATCTTGAGGTTGTAAGAAAGCTTTCCGGTGGAGACCCCATAGTAACAATTCCGAAAGAATACATAACCGACGGGATAATGGTTGCTGGTGGAGCAGCAGGTCAGTCAGGAATAGGCTATGCGATGAGGGCAGGCCAGATCTGTGGTGATGTGGCTGCAGATGCCGTAAAAAAAAGAAATGTCTCTAAATCTGCCCTTTTAGAGTACCGAAGGATCTGGGAAAGAGAATTTAAAGCAGAGCATTACCTGGGACGTATAGGGCTTGAGACCCTCAGAAAAATGACGGATAGGGAAATTGATGAGATGGTAAAGATTTTTGAAAAAGAGGATCTTTCATTTATTCATGGAAGCTCAATTGAGCAGGCAATGCAAGTTTTTGCATTCATGCTAAAGAAAAAACCTTCTGCTATCTTAAAGTGCAGAGCACTTCTGAGGAATAGATAAACTGAAGTTTAAAAGAGCAAGAGAACAGAACTTATACTGACATTAGCATCAACTATCAGGTGCAGGAAGCAATATGCAATACGACTTCTTTAAAAGCCCGATTCTTAGAGTTTATACCGAAATCGAAGACGGATACATGAGGATGAAAATCAGCGGGGCTGCATCCGTCCTTATGAGAAAAAGCCTTGAAAAATATCTTTCACTTTTTGAAGGTGAAAAGCCTGTAAAAACAGAGGCAGACAGGCTCATCTGCTCAACCTGGATGCCCTCGGTACCAAGCCCGGGTTTTGACCGCCTGGTAAAAAGCCAGTTTTTTTCCATTCTGGGAAAAATGATTCCGGACCAGGTAACTATATCCATTACTGAAGAATGCCCTAACAACTGTATCCACTGTGCTCTGCCTGACACGAAAAACCGGAAAAAACTTGCCCCCGAAACCGTAAAATCCATAATAGACCAGGTACTTGAGATGGGCGCAACCTTCGTGATCTTTGATGGAGGCGAGCCCCTTACATATCAGGGTCTAGAAGATCTGATAAGGTATGTTAATCCTGAGAAAGCTATTACAGGCGTGTTCACCTCGGGGGCAGGGCTGACCCAAGAGCGTGCCAGCAGCCTGAAAGAAGCAGGGCTTTATTCCCTTACTGTCAGCTTTGACAGCGCATACGAAGAGAAACATGATTACGTAAGGGGCAGAAAAGGAGTTTTTAAAAGTGCAGTTGAAGCCGTCAAAAACGGAGTTAATGCAGGGCTCCTTGTAAATATATATGTTGTGCTTTCCAGAGACAATGTGAACGAGCTTGATGAACTATATGCTCTTGCATCCAAACTCAAAGTCCACGAACTTTCCTTTTACGAGATAGTCCCCACTGGCAGGTGGATGGATCACGCCTCCGAAATAATGACTCCAAAAGACTTGAGAAAATTTGATAATTTCGTATCCAGAGCCAGGGGGAAAGAAGGCCCCAGAGTCTTTCCCATCCCTCAGGTTATGAAGACTACAGGCTGTATGGCAGGCCGTAAGTGGCTCCATATCACCCCAGAAGGGGATATTCTCCCCTGCGCCTGTATCCCGATTCCTTATGGAAACGTCCATAGAGACAGGATAAAGGATGTCTGGAAAAAGATCAGGGAAGATCCTGTATATAATGCAAAGTGCTGCCTTATGAGGAATCCCGAATTCAGGGAAAAATATCTGAAACTCCCTGAATAAATCGAAAATCTAATGAAAGCTCTGGATTGAGAGTAATTCTTAATCTTTTACAATAATTTTAGGAACATAGTGGAGAGTCTGAGAATAGATTGAGAATGACAATTGAAAAAAATAATAATTGAAAATTTCAGGCAAAGCACAAATAAGTTATAACCTCTTTTTATTTTTTTCTTGTTCTTTGGTTCTTTTTTTAAAATAAAAAAAGTGGTAACTAAACAAGCCTGGGATACAAAACACTGAAACTGTAACTGACAATAATATAGAAAATCGGAAAGTGTAAGAAGAATCAATCTGGGAAAGATAGAATCAGTGGCAAGTATAGAGCAGGTCGGAAAAATAGGAGTGCAGATCTATCTCGACCTGCAACGGAAATTGGTACTTTTCAGCTAATTTTTTTACTAGATAAGTTAGACTAAACCCGACCTTTGAAGAGTCATAAGGTCTTCAGTGGTGAGTTTTGCTCCGCCCTTGAACTTTTCGAAGATGGATTTAGCATCCTTCTGAAGCTCGGACTTGACAACTCGGGACTTTCCTTCTTTGTCTTTCTTTTTGAGTTTAAAGATTTCTTTGTCAAGCTCCCGAATTTCCTTCTGAGCATTGATGAAAATCTTGTGCTGTTCGTCAGCTGCTTCCTGGGCTTTTACAAATTCCCGATGGGCAATGTCAGACTCTGCCCTGGTTCTGTCAGCCTCTTTGAAAGCAGCAATCATCTTCTCATGGTATTCCTGAGCCTGTCTGGCATATTCAGCCAGCTGGTTGTGGAATTCTGAGGCTTCATCCCGGATCTTCTGGGCTTCGTCCAGAATGTTCTTCAGTTCGAGGTTGCTCTCAAGCTGGACTTTTTTGACCTGGTATTGTTTTTGAAGCTGAGTAATCTTGCCAACGAGTTCCCTTTCCTTGCTTGTGCTCAGGACTTCAGTCTGCTGGGCAAATTCAAGGCGATCAATATCTTTTCTCAGGGCTTTTATCGATGGGCCACCCAGGTTGTTCTGTTTTCTGATGGCATCAGCCTTTGCAAAGAGTTCGTTTGCCCTGGCATTGGTTTCGTCGCGTTTATTTTTGTATTCGCTGACCTTCTCGTTGATTTCGTCCCTGAGGACTTTTAATTCCTGGGCTTCATTGATAAGGTCTTTTGTCTTCTTGTTCAGCTCATTACGCTTTGCAGCGAGGGCGCTGGCCTCTGCGTTTAAAGCATTTCTTTTTTCCTTGGATTCTTCAGAAATGTTCTTCAAATCTGATCTTTTTTTCTGCAGTTCTTTTAGCATCTCTTAGTGTGCCTCCCGATCCAGCAAAAAAGCTGGCATTTTGGTAGTTCTACTGTTCGATGTCGACATGCTGTGCCTGATTACAACATTGATAAGAAAGAGATTCAAGAACAGGGATAACGGCTCTGAGATCTTTTTTTGTTATGACCACATCCGCATATTCCCTCAGGATGGGCTTGGGATTGAAAGCTATTGCAAAACCTGCCTTCTCAAAAATACAGGCATCATTTGCGCCGTCCCCGACAACCACACACTGCTCCGGCCGGACTCCGTTGAGCCGGGTAAGTTCCTCAAATACCTTTGCTTTTGAGTCGCTCTGTGTGATAGGGCCGACAACTTTGCCTGTAAGGCAGCCGTCTTCCACAAGCAGTTCGTTGGAAACAATGAAATCGACACCAAGCACTTTACCTATTACATCAGCAGAGATAGTAAATCCGCCTGAGATCATTGCAGTCTTATAGCCCCTACTTTTGACGTAGAGGATAAGTTCTGCCGCTCCCGGCATCAGATTGATTTTGTCTACCGCGTCAAGGGCAGTTTCGAGGGGAAGTCCCTTAAGAAGTCTGACCCTTTCGATAAGCGCTTGCTCGAAATCAAGGTCGCCATACATCGCTCTCTTTGTAATCTCCTCTACTTTGCTTACAACACCTGCAGCCCTGGCGAGCTCATCGATAGTCTCAGCGTCTATAAGGGTGCTATCCATATCAAAAACAATCATTTTGTTTTCAGTAGAATTGTACGTAGGACAGTTCACTCAATCAAAACCTGGACCTGAATAATTATTAAATATAGCGGGATGATTCCCGAAAAAGGGCACGCTGCCTGGTGTACCTCCTTCAAAGGTACCCCCGCAACTCAATATAATGTATTTGCCCTGACATTAAAAGCCCACCAACGGATAAAGTTTTCAAATTATAATACGGGTCCTGTGAAACAAAACCGCAAAACAACAGCATTGATGTCAACGTTTTTGAGTGAAATAAATCGCATCCCTTTTAAGCTTTTCGGAGGAAATCAAAAACATACTGAATAATAATTATAAATTACATATATATTTATAAAATAAGTTTGATAAGGAACGAAGATTGCCAAAAGGATTATAAACCCTTTAGGAATTCCATTATTGAAGAAATTGGTTAACAAAGGATTTTGAGAAAAATGGTCAACATAGGTTTTATAAAAATGGGCAACCTGGGAATGAGCCAGGTTATCAATCTGATCCAGGATGAAATTGCAGCTAGAGAAGGGATTATAGTACGTGTATTTGGTACAGGGGCTAAGATGAGCCCTGCCGAAGCTGCTGATAGTGAAAGTTTCAAACAGTGGAATGCAGATTTCGTGGTAATTATCAGCCCGAATGCAGCAGCTCCGGGTCCCACTGCGGCTCGTGAGATCTGGAAAGACGTCCCTTGTATTGTAGTCTCAGATGGCCCAACAAAGAAAGAAGCCAGAGAAGCTCTTGAGCAGGAAGGCTTCGGGTATATAATTCTTCCGGTAGACCCTCTTATCGGAGCAAAGAGAGAGTTCCTTGACCCAGTGGAGATGGCATCCTTCAACTCCGATGCAATGAAAGTGCTATCCATTTGTGGTGTTGTTAGACTCATTCAGGAAGAACTGGATAAGGTAACCGACCAGGTTGCATCTGGCAGATCAGGAAAGGAACTGGAGCTCCCACACATTTTTGCAAAACCTGAGAAATGTGTTGAGCATGCTGGCTTTGCAAACCCTTATGCAAAAGCAAAAGCTCTGGCTGCTCTTCATATGGCTGAGAAAGTAGCACAGGTTAATTTCCCCGCATGTTTCATGTTAAAAGAAATCGAACAGGTGTGCCTTACAGCAGCAGCCGGACATGAGATAATGGAAGCTGCTGCGCAGCTTGCAACACAGGCAAGAGAAATTGAAAAATCCAATGATACTGTATTCAGGCAGCCCCATGCAAAGAACGGTACTCTGCTGAAAAAAGTAAAATTATACGAAAAGCCACAGTAATCCCGGATAACCTTAAGGTTAAAATCAGAAGCTTAATTGGAGGATACAAGAATTTCACTGTAAATAAGAGAGACAGATCCTCCAATAACCACTTTTTAATTATCCGTCTGAGTATAAAGCAATTATTACCCGTTTATTTCTTTACCTGCCTCATTTCTTTGAGTCCTCAACCTCTTGCAATATTGAGGTATATTCTTGAAAAATGGACTGCAGGTCTATGATAGCCAGTATATCCACAATCCCGAGAGCTGCAATAACTTTCCCGTCTTTTGAGCGAATGGGAGCAACAACCACATGTTTTCCCCTGTATACGCCTTCTGTAGGAACTTCGTGGATAACTTCATTTGTTTTCAATACTTTTTCGAGCACAGGTCCTGTGTAGTCCCTATCAAGGATTTCCCCTTTTTCCAGGCGAAGCCCTTTTCGCTTGAGGCTGCGAATTGTCGTAGGGAGTCCGGTGACCGAGTGTACTGCGATTGCTATTGCCTCAAGGTCTTCAGGCCCTGAGTCTTCTGAGATAGATAGGGTAGTAATCTTTTTCACCCCCGTGAATAACTGGAGACCGGGCAGAACAAAAAGTAGGGCTTCTCACGAATGAAAAGTTGAATCCCACTTTCCGGTCATATTTACAATATATTTTTTCAAAGAATATATACTCACTCCTCATTTTCAAGGGCTCTTATGAATGCCTGCTTATGCAGTTCCCCTGATTCATGGATTCCTCCAAAGTCGCCACGTGCCGCTCTGCAGGGGTAATGCTGGATATACAGTCCAGCTCTTGGAGGCGCATCCTTTATCTCCATTCCAACTATTTCTTTCGCCATATGCCAGGTACTCCCGCATGGAGCCCCCTTTATTACCTTGACGTCGGCAATCTTTCCGTCTTTTGTCTTTACCTCCAGAATAGGAGACCCAAAGAGATCCGTAAACGGCTTATTGAAAGCATTGGGCTCAAGACTGCAGCAGATTTCATCTACTTCTATATCCATGCCTGAAGCTTCAGAGATCTTTTTGAGTTCGGGAACTGAAGCTCTGGACGGCCCACCCGGAACTATAAGGGTACGCACACCAGCTTCTGCCGCAAGCTTTGCAATTGCTGATGTCAGATCCGGATGCAGTGAGTAAGTAATTATGATCTCGGCAGAGAAAATTTGCCTATCGAAATTAAGGGCATCGAGAAATTCATCAGGCTCTTCGATAAATACAGGCACGAACTCAGGAAGGTCTGCAGTCACGATTGAGAAATCACTATGCTCTTTGATAGTTTCAATCAGACGGTGCCCGTATTTGCCCCGCGTGATAACTCCTATTACAGTCATTACTCTAAGTTAATTTTAATATTGCATAAATAGATGCTTATTTTTATCTGAATTATGCTGTGACTCGACACCTATACATTGAGTTAAAACCTTACCATGAAACTGGGAAGTCTGTAGATTATAAATACAGATAAAGCATTTCACTAAAAGTCTCTTAAAGAAAAAAGACGGTATTTATGAGAGGGAAACTGATCACACTTGAGGGCATTGACGGCTCGGGCAAAAGTACGATTGCGGGAAAGCTTCAGGAAAACCCTGCTATTAAGGTTTTTGAACCTGTGTTTACCAGAGAGCCTACGAGAGGCACTCTGACTGGAAATGCTGTGGAAAAAGCCATTCAGTCGAATACTGACCAGCTTGCCGAGCTCTTCCTTTTTACAGCTGACCATGCCGAGCATCTGGCCAAAATTGTAAAGCCTGCGCTTGAGAATGGAAAAGTTGTAATTTCTGACCGCTATTCTGATAGCCGATACGCTTACCAGGGCATAACCCTGAAAACTCACCTGGAAAACCCTCTTGAATGGGTAAAGAATCTGCACCGGGACTGGACTATCGTTCCGGATGTAACTTTTCTTTTTGATATCAGGCCTGAAGTCTCAATTCAGCGATGTGGAAAACGAGGAGAGCAAAGCAAGTTCGAAAAAATTGAATTTCTACGGAGAGTCAGGGAGATTTTCCTCAGGCTTGCGACAGAGGAGCCTGAACGTTTCATTATAATCGATGCTTCCCGTTCCCCTGAATACATAGAAAAGGAAGTAGCCGAAAAAATTCTGGAGTTCCTTAGCAGGAACTGACCAGATAGATTGAACCGGAAGATTGAGCCCGAAATATCCTGTTAGAGCCCATTATCGTCAGCGAATTTGATCAGAGCTTCCCCTAGCATTCTTACATGGGCAGGGTTAAGGTTAAACCTGGATTTTTTCATGCCTCCCCTTTCCTTTGCGAGCTCGACATACTCCTTCTCAAAGCGGTCGCTGTGTGCAAGGGAGATCGTCATATACCAGCCTCCCCCCATTTTGATTTCCACATATCCGTCTCCGCTTTTCTCCTCAATGTTTTCTTCAATATTCTCTTCAGATATATTCTTCTTTACCATACTATAACCTCATAATCTCCTGGTTTTAAGTGAGATCTGCTGTTCGAATACAAAGACCAAAAATACCCGATTATATACAAGACATATAAGGGCTGAAATAAAAAGTATTTCCGATAAGAATTATTTTTTATTATTTGGTCTAAGTCCTGAACTCAATACAGCTTGTGGAACCAATCCTGAATGAATGGCGGTTGCAACCAAGGCTCCTTTTATCCCAAGTTCTTCAAGAATAAAAAGGTCCTCCATATCCTTGACTCCTCCTGCAAGAAGTACATTATGGCTGGAGCATTTAACGAGTTTCCGGAGGAAATCAGGATCAAACCCTGAGGCTGTTCCAACCCTGTCAAGATCAAGGAAGATAAGATCTTTTAAGGGAAAGCTATTTAACAGCTTTACGATCTCAAAAGGTGACTCTGGAAGCTTTGGGTCCTTTTTCAAGACTTTGCCATGCTTTATGTCAATACTGACACTGATCTTTCCGGGGTTTCCAGAGGCTGCGTCCTTTATTGTCGAAAGCGTACCTGTCTCTGTACCTATTACAGCAGTCCCTGCAATGGAAAGAGCTTTATCTACATCCTGTAGAGACGAGATCCCGAAATCAAGCATTGTGTCTGCTCTTAAACTTACTTCCCGTATTACTCCGGTGTTTGTTTCGAGAGGCCCTTTACTCTGGAGTACGTTAAGGTCGGCAATGTAAACTTCCCTGGGATGCAGGAATTCAACTATATCTACAGGGTCCGAGTTGCTGCATACATTACTTGAATCTGAAACCGGGCGGTAGTTTTCCCTGTTACCGCCCTTTGCAAGGACTACGCTACGGTTAAATATATCCATCACAAGAATTACTCGGAACATACTTATTCAATAGCTGCATCATCCTATAAAAAAGCATAAAATAAAGTGTATTGTATAAAAAGAACAATATTAATGGAAGATTCTAATTCGATGTTTAGTTAGAGGATTTTTATGAAACTGCTTGTAAGTCCAATCAATAGAGAGGAGGCAATTATTGCTTCCAGAGGCGGCGCAGACATTGTGGATGTCAAAAACCCCAAAGAAGGTTCCCTTGGTGCGAATTTCCCGTGGATAATAAGGGATGTAAAAGAAGCTGTAGAAGGCAGACAGCCTATAAGCGCAACCATAGGAGATTTTAATTACAAACCGGGAACTGCTTCCCTTGCAGCATTAGGAGCAGCGGTTGCAGGAGCAGATTACATTAAAGTTGGCCTTTACGATATCCAGACTGAAGATCAGGCTTTTGAGCTTCTGACAAAAATAACACGGGCTGTAAAGGATTATGACTCGACAAAAAAAGTTGTTGCCTCGGGGTACTCGGATTACAAGCGTATCAACTCAATTTCTCCATTATTGCTTCCTTCAATTGCCGCAGAAGCCGGGGTAGATGTAGTAATGGTTGATACAGCAATCAAGGATGGGAAATCAACTTTTGAGTTCATGGATGAGAAAGAACTTAAAAAATTTACCGACCTTGCCCATGAGTACGGGCTTGAAAACGCAATTGCAGGTTCTCTAAAATTTGAGGATCTTCCGATACTTGAGAGGATAGGACCGGATATTATTGGCGTCCGGGGCATGGTCTGCGGAGGAGACAGAAGAACTGCAATCCGGCAGGAACTGGTAGAGAAACTCGTAGCCGAATGCCAGGCTTGAGAAATCCTTTCTGGTATATAACTTAAAGTTGTGCCGGCAGGTCATCAGGCAAGCCGGCCGCAAAATAATTAATTAGTTAGTAACTATATTTAGTCTGATGTTAATATTTGGACATATTGGAATTACTCTGGGAATTTTCTACCTCCTGAACCGCCTATCTTCAAAAAATAACTTCATGGCATATTTTCCGTGGATTGCATTTGGGGCGCTTCTTCCAGATTTTATTGATAAACCCCTCGGCAGGATAATTCTTTTTGACACTATAGGAAGTGGACGTATCTTTGCCCATACTTTACTTTTTGGCTTTCTGCTGGTTCTGGTAGGGTATTATCTGTATAACCGGGATAAACCTGAATTCTTGGTTATTTCAGGGGCATCCTTTTGCCACCTTCTTGAAGATGAGATGTGGAATTACCCAAGAGCATTTCTCTGGCCTCTTCTTGGTTGGGAATTTCCGAAAGATACGATTTCAGGGAGTTTTATGGAGTATCTGATGATAGTTCTCAGTAGAGCGTACGACCCACGATATACAGAAGTTTTTATCTCAGAAATTATAGGTTTGCTTATAATTGTATTTCTTACTGGCAAGTATATTCAAGAGAAAATAAAAGAGAAATCGGTATTATAATAAATAGAAAAAAGTAGAGTTTAACCTCGAGATAGGAGGAGTATCTTTAAAAAAAGAATGAGGACCCTAATTCTAAAGCTGATGTTGCTCTCTTTAAAAAACCTGATTCTAGGGAGAAACAGAGGAAGAGAGGAGTTTATGGGATATGCTCATAGATTTCTATATTAAGGGAATCATATATCTTGTGAACTGGATAATCGGGCTGGACCTTGAGTGAGTTTTCGCCGGTAGGAGCCGATGTTTTATCAGACCTCTGTGCCCTGGCAATAAAAGCATCCGAGAAGGTTGTCTCTACAACATAGAAAGGTTCGTTTTCTGGTACTTTTTTTACAGATATATCATTTTCAAGATCGTTCCTGGAGGTATAATGGGGTTTTTGAGAGCCTTTGTCAGCCGGGCTCGAGCTACTGCTAAGTATGCCTGGCTGGGTGGGGTTTCCTTCCTCCATATCTGGAGAGGACATAATGTACGGATAGGTTTCTTTCACTCCGGATAGCCATTGAATTCCTTCTGCTTCATTCTGCGAAATTGCTTCAGAAACTCCACCTGCATACGGTGAACTGAAACATGTAAAGAATCCTACTGTCCAGAGAAGACAGAGAACCAGGACTGCAGAGCCAAGACCAAGAGTATACCCTTTTCTCAGAAAAATAATGTAAAGGGAATATCCCAGCAAAGGAATTTGAGCAAAAATAATGAAGCTCAAGTTTGCAAACCTATCTGGGGGGTACGGAACAAAGGGATTTAAGAGGAAAGCGAGCTCCAGGAAGAAGGTTGCTATATAGAGCGCCAGGAAACGGGGATACCTGCGAACAAAATGGTGGCAAAATCTTCTACGATTCTGCCATACAATTATAGAATTGATCAGAATCAAAATTAAAGGAATATAGTACTTGCCGTAATAGAGATTTAAGATATATACGAACTCGAAAAACCCGTTATCCATCCCTGGTATTGTGGAAAGTCCCGCAGCTATTAGTAGTTTAGCGCGGAAGACAATGTCAGAAATAAAGGTATCAAAGAACTGGGAAGCATATTTTGCAAATATCAGAAAGCTTCCCGAGGCAACTGATAGGAAGATGAATACGGGTATTTTTTTTCCTGCAGATTGGGAAACACGAGGGGAAAGGAAGTTAAGACTCAAGATTTTACGGAGAAATCCGGATTTCAGAATCTTGCCTGAGAAGGTAAGGAGCAGGGAGAAACAGGCAAGATATGCAAAAATAAAGGGATGGGCTAAAGGAATCAAAGGCATCATAAAAAGAAGGCAGACAGCCATTGCCAGATTCTTATCCGAGAGTGCACTTCTCAGCACAAAAAGGTAGAGGGGCACCAGGCAAAAAGTCAGGTAACAGGAGGCTGCCGAAGTCTGGAAATGCCCGAAATAAGGAATCATCGAGGAAAGAAAGGCTACCAGAACTAGTTTTTCCCTGCTCATAAAAAGCCGATAAAACAGGAACATTCCAGTAATAAATAGGATTGAAAAAAATACTGGTAAAAAGTAGGAGAGTGCTGGCGTTTCGAGACCTGTGATCTGAGTCAAGGTTGAAACTAGTAGAGGTCCCGTAGGAGAAAGACTGGAGAAGCTTGAAAGGTCACAACGCGGACTCTGTCCTGCAAGTCCTATGTATGAGAACTCCTCTCCTCTTCCTATTGAAACATAACCAAGCATGTAAGGTGTGATAAGTACTGCAGTGTGAACGAGAAACAATATGAGAACTGCACTCATTTTTCTGTATGCAAGGAGCAGAACACAGGCTGAAAGGTAACAAAGGAGCAGGGTAAGGTAAAAGTGGAAAGGAAGCTGCTCATAGATATTAGCTGTATATCCTTCAGGCTGAATTCCTCTGAGAGTAAATATGTTGTAAACCAGTAATAACAGAGAAATCGAGGCTATGAGATTCAATATGTTATTGGTGATTTTAGACAATGTGTCCCCCATCCTTTTTGAAAGTTACAGAGTCCAGTTTCCGCACCTTAATATGGACTATCCCTGAGACTGTGGTTCCACCCTTGAAGAGTTTACATTCACAGACAGCAACAAGTCCAAAAACTATCATTCATAAGATTTTACTTATTTCTCCTCTTTCTTGTTTTCCTCAACTCAATCGGCCCAACGAATAATTAATGGTTGTGCCCTGAATGCAGTTTGATATACCTGCCTCTACCTAATTAATGTTTTCATGAGTTAGAAATTTTCAATAATTAAGGGTTTTCAGGTACTGTCTTCAATCTAGAAATTCCAGTATTTCTATATCAATATTATTTTGAAGTCAAACAACAGACAAAAATCGAGGATCTTGTCCACCTGATTGACTATTAAAATTTGGGATTATCAGAGTAATATTTTGTAATACGAAAAATGTGTGGACGAATTTGTTGAAGATTTGCTGACAAGAGAATATATGGCTGATGGTCTTCACGGAGATATGCAACAAAGCAAAGGGATATTGTCATATCTGATTCAGAAGGAGCGAAATTGAAGTTCTGGTAACAACTGATGATATCGAATAAAGTAAGTTCAGCGATCTACAAAAATTAAGATTAAAGCCCAAAGAGTTCCTTCAATCAGTGACGTTAAAGTAATCAGAGCAAATATGCTTTTAAGAATATTAAAGAAATTGTCGATGCAGGGCATGTGAGAGGGTGTAGCAGCTTGGTTGAAAAACTCATTGAAGAAGGGTGTATTTCTGTTATGTTGCTATTGCTTTGTTAAAAATGGCGCTTGAGAATGAGTAAAGAAATGCCAGCAAGAGGTTAATGCTCACAACACACGATAGAGTGAATTCCTCTCCCATTAATTTCCGAATTAAAGGGCAATGAATCAGAAGGGACTTCTGTCATGATCTGCCAGTTTAGAGGAACCCAGGATAACCTCTAGACTATCTTATTCCTGGATAATCCCTCAAGCACAACTTTTCGATACTTTTCAAACTTTTCAAAATATGACGAATTCTACGTTCTACAAGTTTTCCTTTCATGCACCAGTAAAATGGCCTGTTATTACCTACTGAAGGGAATTTAGTACAGGAAATGTCAAGTGGGTGGAAATAGAAAATAGTATGACCTCTTTTCAAGCTCTGAATAAGCCCATTCAATACTAGAGGAGCGCCCAGGAAGCGAAGTACCGGGCCTCCAGATGCCGGAATTTTCAGTCCATTCTGATAATAGGCCCAGGGGAACTCAATAAAGTTTCTGTCATTGCCTGCTTCAAGTCCGCGTTCTACAGGATAGTAAGGAAAAGAAGAAACTGTTTTAAGGGGTGAATCAGTTTTATTATAAAGAGAATTTACGGATACTGATGAGTCATACTTGAACCCGATGCGTTCCAGTGAATCCAGCATCCAGCCACCTACAAGGGCGTTTGGTGCCCTGTAGCCTACTACTTTTTCCCCACTGATTTTTTCCAGATTTCTTTTTGCAAGTAATGTTTTCTGTTCAAACTCCTCGGTACTCATTAATGGCTTCTTCGTTTCAGGATCGATTTTGCAGGCGTGATGTAGCCCGTGACATGCAATTTCATGTCCTCTTTCAACAATTGACTCTATAAGTCCAGGATAGTGCTCTACAGTATCCGCAACTACAAAGAAAGTAGCAGTTATATTGAATTCCTCGAGAATATTCAGAGTCCTTTTTGTAGGTTCAGTTAGGAAATCATATTGACCTTCCCATTTATCAAAGAACTCATTTACACTCCTGTAAACAGCATAAGGAGAACTGCAGACTGAAGGAATATGATACCAATCCTCAATATCCACTGTAACCGAAAAAGTACCCTTCATAAGACCCCCCCGTGCTACCAAATACGCTCATAGTGGCATAATAAATTCTTAACCTGTACTGAAATTACATTAGATTGGAGATTGTACAAATACAACTGGCTAAAATATTTATCATTTAAAGGTGGGTCATCAGAATATAAAAATTTTATTAGTATTTCGGTTAAAATCAAAAATATAAACGTAAGCCTGAGCACTTACTTTGCTTTTAACAGTGTAAACTTAATTTAGACCTAGCGAATAATAAATAGATATAAATACAGGATCTTAGTGCAGATTGTCTTTCTGATTAAGCCTATCCCAAAACCAAAATTGAGTCCCCTGATCTCAAATCCCCAATAACCAATAAAGTTTCCAGTCACGAAATTTGTTCTGGAGATTCTTATTGATGTGAGAGATAATTTTGGTTTTGGGATCACCTCATTGTATAAACCGGAGAATGTAACCAGTAACAGCAGAGATCGCGATATTTATGGATCCAATCCAGAGGAAATTGGTTTACATCCATAACTTTTTAACCATTATTTGAACCAATTGAAGAAACTTTAAGACATAAACTTTTTGTACACTGCCGCAGTCAATGAGTATCGTCTTTGCATTTCCCAGAGGCTTTAAGAAAAAGAAAATGGTAAAAGTTTACTTCAGTTAACAGTACAGCTCATCAAATTATATCGGAACGCTAGCCTATCCCGAAGTTAAATGGATAATACTCCCTGCAGATAGCTTTTCTCACGTCTGGAGATTTATAACTAAAAAAGTACAGGGATAAAAATGAACGGAAAAGATCTGAGACATAGATGGCAAAACAGGAAAAAAACCGGGATCTATTTTGCAATTTTAATTTTTTTGGTTGCAATGGGAATAACCGCCCTTTCCACTACATCACCCAATAAAACTGTTTATATTGCTACCGATGGGAGAGGAGATTTCAATTGTGATGGAAGTGATGATCAGGTAGAAATAAATAAAGCTCTTGCATATGTTGCAGAAAACCCTCAGTTCACAACCGTTCATCTGAAGGGTCCTAATACATATATCATCTCAGACAGTATTTTAATTGGAAATGATACCATTCTGGAAGGAGACCCTACAGCCATAATTAAACTTAAAGATGAGGCTGACTGGCCAAGGAATAAGCCCCTGATTACACAGATGGACAGAGCAGGAAGCTACAACATCACCATAAAAGGATTTGAAATCAACGGAAACCATAACAAAAATCTAGACAAAAAGAGAGGAGAAGGATATTACAATCTGATCCATTTCTTGAATTCCAGCAACATTCAGGTTCACTCCATGTATATGCATAACGGGCATGGAGATGGACTGAAGATAGAAAGAAGTTCGAATATCCAGTTTTACGATAACCGGGTTTATAAACTGGGGCATGATGGGCTTTATGCCATTGAATGCCAGAATGTAGAAGCCTGGAATAACACAATAACCTGCAGAACTAACAGCGCCCTTAGAGTCTGGAACTCAAACCATGTAAAGCTCCATGATAATCTAATTGACTCCTTCTATCACTGGAGTGCAGGCGGGCCTGGAATCCAGATTCAGAAAACAACAGGCGTGATGAATGATATAGAGGTGTGCAATAATACAATCCATCACACATACGGGCCCGGGATCTGGCTGTTAGGCTATGGCAATTCTTATCCCAGGGAAGAAGCACAGGATGTGTACATTCATCACAATATATTTTACAGCACAGGTACAAACCCAAGTATAGATTGGGTAGGTGGTATAGTAGCGAGTGGTTTTTATGACACTCGCATTGAAAATAATGTGTTTGATGGCGCATATCATGCTGCAGTTACCCATATGTATCCTACAGGTTATTCTATCGATCTTTCACCCCAGGACACAGGATATACAACAATTGTCCGCAATAATATTATTGTAAATACCCTGCCACGTACAAAAGAACCGAGCGGAACAGGGTACGGAGTTATTAATTATCTGCCCGGAACACATACTTTTGTGCTGGAGAATAACTGCCTTTACAATAATAAAGCAGGCAACTATAAAAACTGCACATCAACAACTGATATATATGCTGATCCTCTCTTTGCAAATCAGAAAGATCACGATTACCACTTGAAATCAACAGGCGGAAGATGGAACGGAAAAACCTGGGTAAAAGATATTGTAAGTTCTCCCTGCATTGATGCCGGTTATCTAGGTTCTGACTATTCAAAGGAGCCCAGGAATAATGGAGGGAGGATCAACATAGGCAGGTACGGAAATACCGAATATGCTTCTATTTCAGGCGATATTCCTGGATATGTTGTATGGTGGAACCAGATATTTTCACCACAATGGAAGAATTTAAGGTTCCTGTTGAGAACTATTTTTTATTCTTTTTCAATATAATATTAAAACGCCTTAAACCTGCCTTTTAACAAAATCACTTACTGGAATAGGAAAGAGTCAAAGTAAGTGATTTAACTTTAATTTATTAGCAATCATTAGAATTAGTGGCTCTCTTTGGCAATCTGCGTAGCAGTGGCTATAATGTCGTCTGTTCATGTTGCTTACTAAAATACTTATAGATGTTCATTTATAATTCAATCTGGGGATTCAATATTTGATAAAAATAACCATACTTAATGAATTAAAGTGGAGGGTTAATGCCCTATATAAGGGAACTAATTTCTGGCAGTCAGGAACCTGAAGAAGTTAATAAAGTTGTTTATACATGCAGTAGTGTCCTTGGGGATCTGTTGCAATTCTCGAGACTCGAGCAGCGAAAAGAATGAATGTATTTTCGAGTCTATCTCATTTGCAAACTTAACAGGTAACCTTTTTTAATCTTAAAGAGTTATAGTTTAATGTATTGGGGATTTAATATGAACGGAAAAAGGCGAATGTATAAGTGGGGAGATAGAAAAAAATTACTACTTTTTAGTATAATTTTTATTTCTCTAATTGCAGGTGTGACCATCACTTTATCCACCCCATCTGATACAGTAGTTCGTGTTTCTACCAATGGAAGTGGGGACTTTAATTGTGATGGAAGTGACGACCAGGTAGAGATAAACAAAGCTCTTGCATATGTTGCGGAAAATCCAGAGTTTACAACCGTTCATTTGGAAGGACCTAATACTTACGTTATTTCGGACAGTATCTATATAGGGAGTAATACCATTCTTGAGGGAGATCCTACAGCTGTGATTAAGCTTGAGGATAATGTAGGTTGGCCGGAAGGAAAGCCTTTGATTACGCAAATGGACAGTGCCGGAAATCATGACATTACCATAAGAGGGTTTGAGATTGATGGAAATCATGATAACAACGATGGGAAAAGCAGGGGCAAAGGATATCATAATCTGATTAATTTCCTTAATTGTGAGAATATAAAGGTTCACGACATGTACATGCATGACAGTCATGGGGATGGGCTTAAGGTCGTAAAATGTTCAGATATTCAGTTTTACAATAATCGGGTTTATAAGTTAGGGCATGATGCTCTCTATGCCATCTATTCCTCAAATGTAGAAGCCTGGAACAATAAAATAACATGTAGAACAAACAGTGGCTTAAGAATTTACAATACAAATCACGTAAAGTTCCATAACAATATTATCGACTCCGAAGGAGAAGGAGGGGCAGGGATTGAAATCCAGAAGATCGGTCCATCAACTGTGATGAATGATATTGAGATCTGCAATAACCTGCTATACGAGACAAATGCGGCAGGTATCTGGATTACAGGTTACGGAAACGGATATTCTAAAGACTCTGCAAGAGATATCTATATCCATCACAATAAATTTTATAAAACCGGAATTAACCGTGGTGCAGACTGGGCAGGAGGAATAGTGCTTAACGGTTTTCAAAACACTTTGATAGAGAACAATAAATTCGAAGGATGCTACGGCGCTGCTATTGCCCATAAACAGGTTACTAAAGAATTTTTGGCTCCGGGCTCAGGATATACAACTATCGTGAGAAATAATATAATAATTAATACACAGCCAAGTCCTGCAGCCGGAGAAGGATATGCTGTATACAATCAGCTGAGAGATACCCATTCATTTATCCTAGAAAATAATTGCCTTTCCAATAATGCAGGTGGGAATTATCTTGGTGCAAATTCTACCTCAGATATCGAGGCTGACTCTGAACTTGCGGCGAAGTTGAGCAAAAATGAGTCCTTAGGAGAGGATTTCCCCTGGAGTGAAGCTATGTCTGCCGGACCGCAGACGCCTTATGAGATAGATGAAAGTGGAGTCCAGACAGGACAGGAAGAAGAGTTTGAATCTAGCCTTAAAAGAGCCTTTTCAGAATTTCTAAGATTTCTTAAAAGATTTTTTTTAAACCTTTCACTGCAGTCCGATGAAGCGGAAAATCTTAAAATTGCATTACCATTTGTCATTTCTGACAACAGGTTAAGGCAAGAGGCTCCTAACATGACTTTCAGTGAAAGTGAATATATTGACATAGGAAAGAAACCTGATGGGGGCATTTACAGGGGCGTTATAATCTTTGAGTTGAGTTCATTCAATCAAACTGACCAGATCGAAGGAGCAACACTGTCTTTATTCCGGTGCTACCCGGAGAATCAAATGAGACCAAAGGATACTGTACTGGAAATATATAGACCTGTGGAATGGTGCAAAGAACATGTTACGTGGCAGCAAAGAGAAACCAACATTCCCTGGAAAAATTCAGGAGGAGACTGGTATGACAGGAATGGAGTCTTCCAGGGCAGCACCCCATACGCTGCAATAACTATCAGTGGAGATGAAACCCCTGGCAACCGCTACATTGAACTGGACGTAACAGACCTTGTTCAGGAATATATAAGCGGTAAGTACAAAAATACAGGTTTCCTTATTAAAGCCCGAGAGGAAGATGAAAACTATATTGCTTTCTACAGTACCAACTGGCAAAACAAAAACCAGAGACCCAAACTCACTATAGAGTATACCTGAATATCAATAAATAGTCTGAGATAAGTTGATTCGTAAAGGGCAACATTTAGATATAAACGAAAAACCTTTTAGCTTTAGATGCTACTCTTTGGACATCTGGGGATTACGCTGGGGTTATTTTTATTATGCTGTATCTTTGCACCCCGACTGAGAGTTCTAATAGACCTGAGATATCTGGCTATTGGAGCCCTTCTGCCTGACTTAATAGATAAACCTGTAGGGAGAGTTATCTTTGCTTCGGTCCTTGCAAATGGGCGCATGATAGGTCACACAATGTTGTTTTCACTTATTCTCTCGCTGGTAGGAATGTACCTGTACAAAAAAAGTAATGATCGCAGAGGCATTGCTCTTGCTTCAGGTTCTTTTATTCATCTTCTAGAGGACCAAATGTGGGCTCAACCTCTGACTTTTTTCTGGCCCCTCTTCGGGTTAAGCTTTCCCAGAGATACTACTGACTATACCGGCCTGGAGTACTTATTAATAATGCTCGGAAAGTCTTTTGAACCTGAATTCTCACAAACTTTCATCGCTGAAATTCTTGGAATCGGGTTAATAGCTATCTTTGTTGTAAACTGGTTAAAAAGGCGGCTGAGCAAAAAATTCTGATGGAACAAGAGGGTATAAAAAAGATGGAATAAAAAGTATTGGAGAAAAAGGAGTTAAAGGTAAAGATTGGGTATATAGATAATATCCGGAGGGTTTTTCCTCCGGGTCTTAGCGAGCAAACCCTATCTTTTCATTTCTTTTCTTTTCAACCTGCATATCGAAAAGCATTCCGAAGAGAAGCATTTGAAGCCCCGTACCCAGGACAAGGAAGCCAAGCAGTGGGTAGTAGGAAGGGAGAGGATTTTGCAGTAATATCTGCAAAAAGCCCCACAATCCTAACAGAACACCCACAGGCAAGGCTAGCATTCCAAGGAAATAGAATAATACAAGTGGATGGAAGTCCAGCACAGTGTATTTTACCCTTAACCTCCAGAGAAAACCTCTGAAGATCATGGGAGCCACTTTGCGGATAAACTTGCCATACCGAATCTTGGATTTTTCTTTGCCATAACGAGCGGGCATTACAACATCCATTACTCTCATTCCGAAAGCATTAAGCTTGATTAACAGATCGTTACAATAACCATAATAAGGATAGACTGAATCTAGATCGATCACCTCCAGGGCCTGCCTGGAGATAGCTGTATATCCGTTCTGAGGGTCCATAACTTGCCAGTAACCGCTGCCTATTTTTGTGATAAAGCTGAGGAGAAGGTTTCCAAAAGACCTCCATTTGCTCATTCCGGTCATGAAATCATCAGTAAGTAGTCTATTCCCTTTTGTATAATCAGCTCTTCCCTCAATAATTGGGAAAATTAACCTGGGAAGCTGGACTGGGTCCATTTGATTATCTCCAGCCATGACCGCAACGATATCCATCTCGTCTTTGAGTGCAAGTTTATATCCGCTGATTATTCCCGCGCCTACTCCTTTGTTTACTTCATGACGCAAATACACAATCCGTGAGTCACCAAAGTTTTTTACAATTTCGCCTGTACGGTCTGTACTGGCATCGTCAACTACATAAATTCTATCTACATATTCGGGGATGCCACTTAGAGTTTCGCCTATAAGCAGTTCCTCATTATAAGCAGGCACAACAACTCCTATACGAGTGTTCTCAAGTTTCCTGAATATAGGGTCTACATCAAAACTCAAGTAGTTAACCTTAAGTCCTCCAGCTTTCGCCGCAGAAAGCAAGGATTTCAAAGAAAGATGTTCCCTGCCTGAGCTGATTTTCTGCAGCGAATCTGCGGTTATCGCAAGAAACCCTATTTTTTCCTTAAAGGTATTTTTCCCATTGAAAAGCATTATTGTTTCCAACTCACAGGAGATACGACAGGGCCATGAACCCACTGATAGATCAAATCCCTGTCTTAGCGGCTCAAGTACATGGGAAAGCAAATCTATATCCTGCATGCATTCCGGATAGATAAGAACAACAAGTTCTGAATCAAGAGATGCCTTGTAAAGGACGTTGAGTAATGCTTCCTCCCCCCCTGAGATAGGAACAACTCGTGCCCCTCCCAGAGCAGCTACCTCCATAGTTCGATCTGTAGAACCCTTATCAAGAACAAGTACACGGTCAGCGTAACTTGCCGCAATCAAGACCTTGCTTCCAATGGAAGTTTCCTCGTTCTGAGCTGGAATCAAGACAGTAAATTCATGCCTGAGCAACCTATCGGTAAGTTGGGTTGGCGAAGATACTATGCTAATAGGATCAGAGATTAAAGAATTGAGACCAAGTGAAAAGGCTGAATACAAACCCAACCTACCCCCCTATACATATGCATGTGCTATAACCCCCTTTATGTGTATAATTGCAAAAATATTAAAGGCTATCCTACTAAAAATTATTAGATCAAGATATATTTAAGGTTAACACATGATATGGATATTCCAATAAAAATATTAATATGGAAAAAATATCCTTACAAAAGATTCTGTAAATAAAATAGCTTGATAAATGATCGGGAATTTTCTATACATCTAAACAGAAAATTAAACCTGATTCTTTAGAGGTTAAAAACAGGATAATTGAGAGGCCTAAATTATCCATGTAGCTTACTTAACCTTAACTTATAAACTATTTTTTAATAAAGAAAGGTTCCTTGTATGCAATTTTCAGTTCTTATTGTCATGAAAATGGAGTGTCTTAAAGAAATAATTAGTTTGGGAAAGAAACAGAAGAATAACTCTAATGGAATACACTAAAATCTGCTTGAACAAACCATATATCGAGATAAGAATCCTTATTGATAAGGTTAAATTGCAGTTTCTCAAGCATTTATACCACATCTGTGGATATAAATTCCCGATATCAGGCAGTCTGAATTTATCGATCTACTTTCCATGTGGCAACTGCCATAGGATCAAGTCATGCCCTGACTGAAGATAGATCCTCAGATAAGAATAATACTGTAGGAGAGTTCAACTAATAAAAAATGTGCGCGTTAGAGTTTTTTTTCTGAGATAGTTATAAAACTTGGAAGTAGACAACTTGCAGCTCTGAAAAATATAAATAAAAGTCGCAGCGTATTGAGCAGTGTTTATGATCGTCGAGAAGTATAAAATATTATAATAGTAATAAATATTGTGAAAAGAATTTTATTCCAACGCTAAAACTTATATCCTAATAATATTTATTCATTTATGGGGAAACATTATAAATTGGCGGATACTGCAGGGTCTCGACTTATGAACAAAGCTGCGAAATAACTCTGGTTAACCTGGAACCTTATTATTCAGAGGCTGGCGCAATAACCTTGCTTCTCTTACACGTGCTTCTCTTACATATTAATCTATGGCATTAATACATAGCATAAAGGAAAATACGCCTGATGGCTTCAATCATTGAATGGTTAAGGCTAATCTGCAGAGAATAGTAAAAATACAGATTCTCTCTGCTGATAGTTGAACACCTGTGTTAAAACAAAATTTTTTATTCAGGAAATTGCCAGAATGTAGATGGAAGCCGTACTGAAAAAGATCCAGGGTAATAAGAGAATTGAGAGTAGGGTTAGCCAACAGAGAAGCTAATCAGTTTTTGCAATCAAAAGCATAACGAATAAGCGGGACTCTAGAGTGACAAGATAACTTTAGCAGAATAAATGAGATTAATGTTTCTCAGACAGTGGTCTAATGATATAATATAGTCTGTGAGAATAGTACATTAGAGTTCCAGTGGGGATAGGATTGATACGACAAGCTCATCGGGATAAGTTCCTAAAAGATAAAAATAAAGGAACCAGAGCTAACCAAATATTTAATAAAGTTGAAAGTCCAAACAATAAGAGTAAAGGGGATACTTTGTCTAAGAAAATAATGGAAGATGGGGAGCTATGGGACCTATTTACAAAAAAAGAAGAGTACGACCCTATCCTTTTAGATAAGTATGGAAGATTTTCATATTACTTAAGCAGTCAAAGAAATATTTTTGAGCCTCATATCTCGAAATTTCTGATTAAGAATGGGCTAAGTCCCGAATATCCTGAAGGAAGAAATTTTGCAGTATGCCTGACTCATGACATCGACTTTGTATGTCCAGGAATGCTGAATACTGCAGCCAGGGCAGTAAAAGCTCTCAAAAGGGGTCAGTTTGTACAGGCTTCTATCCTTCCGTTCTCAAGAATAAACAAAACTTGGAATCCTTTGTGGAATTTTAGACAAATTATGAAACTGGAAAAAAACTATGGAGCAAAATCTACATTTTATTTCCTGACCCTTGATCCAGGAGACGAAGATTTTACTTTCAGCATTGAAGAACTGGAAGAAGAACTTGGCTATATTTTGGACGATGGATGGGAGGTGGGGCTTCACGGAGGTCATGAAGCTTATAATAACCCAATAGAAATCAGAAACAAAAAACATAAACTCGAGAAGGTACTCCGAAAGGAGGTTATAGGCTACAGGAATCATTATCTTCGATTTAAGACTCCAAAAACCTGGGAATTCCTTGCAGAAGCGGGCTTCAGTTACGATTCAACCTTCGGCTATCATGATTGTGCGGGTTTCAGGAACGGAATGTGTCATCCTTTTAATCCATATAATCTTAACACAGGAAAAAAAATCGATATTCTCGAAATTCCACTGGGTATTATGGATACCACTCTTTTCAGCCAGATGCATCTTGACTTCAATCAGGCATGGAAACTTACGGAAAAGCTCATTGATACAGTTGAAAGCTATAAAGGCGTACTTACAATCCTCTGGCATAATACGTATATGCAAGGAGATTATCTGGAATTCTATAAAAGAATCCTGGAGTATTGTACTCAAAAAAATGCCTGGATGACATCAGGAGCCGAGATATACAGATGGTGGAAGGAGAATTACTGAATATATGATACTAAGGAAAATAACATGGGATTGAAAAAGAGAATTAAACTGTGAGAAAGCCATCTGGATTTACAGGCAAAAAATATTTTAACTTGGTATGGTTTGATTATAAAAGTTATTGATCTGTGGGGTTATATGGAAACTGCAAAAAGATACGCAGAGGAGCTTACGAAAAACCTTGATGTAATTCTTAGCGTCATGGGATTCGGTTTAGGTTTATTTATTATTTCTTTATATTATATAATCAATCTAAACCAGAAAGATATTGGCATAGCCGTTCTCTCTTCCTGCTTTATCTACTTCGTATTCAGAAATAAATTTAAAAGCGAGGCTGCGATATCTTCCCAAGAAGACAGATTAAAAAGTATACTGGGAATCTCATTCTATCTCATTTTTCTGATATGCGTTTTAATATACAGTATGAATCTATATTACAGGCCCATATCTTATTTCATATTGATATGTGTCCTTGCAGCCATTATTGCCTCTCAGATCCTTTATATTAGGAAGGGCGACAGCGTAGCATCCATACTACTGCAAATATTCCTTTTATCGATTCTCATAAGAGTAGGGATTTTTTACAATTTTCCGAGCCTTATGGGCTACGATGCTTATTTCCATGCCAGTATGGCACGGTTTATTACTGATACCGGGTCCATTGCTCCGATTGAGATAAGTGGTAAATATTTCTATTATCCACTTGCTCACATTTTTATCTCAGTGACTCAGATAATGGGTAAAACAGATGTTAAAGACGCAATATTTTACTCCATAGGATTTGTCAGTGTTTTCAGTACTCTAGTCATCTACCTCATAGGAAAGAAACTTGAAGGTCCTCAGATGGGTTTGCTGGCGACTTTGCTAATAAACTTAAATAATCATAACATCGTTGCTGGCATTGCAAATATAACTCCTGGCTCACTTGTTCTCTGCTACTTTATATTTATTATATATGCGATCTTTAGCGAGAAACAGAGCTTGAGATACACAGGATTTATCCTAATAGCTACTATTTTAATGGTTCTAACCCACCAGTTGACCACTTTTGTAGTACTTCTTTCTTTAGCTTCAATCTATGCAGGCAAATATCTGCACAACCATGTTTATAAGAGTCTCCCTATCAAAACAAACAGCTTTAATTATATGCTCTTTTTTGTTATTAGCTTACAAACATACTGGATGTTCACATTTGTCAATCCGAACACCTCATTTCTTGAGATGGTTCTCGCTCCTCTTATGGATGTAATTGAGGTAGGAACAAGCTACTCAAGCGAGGAGCTCATTTTAGGCTCCGCAAATAATCAGGAATCACTGGAAGTACTCTTACTTCACATAAGCTATCTTGCTTTGCCATTTTTCGCAATAGGAGGAGTATTAGCCTGGTTTTCTGGCAGGGATGTCAAAAATATAAACAAATTCTCCGTTGCTCTTGTGGTTGTAATTCTGTACGGTCTTGCATATGGCATTCCTCTACTCGGAATGAGAAATTTTCTGACAAGCCGATGGTTTCCGCTGATAGCAGTGTTTCTGGTACTTGTAGCTGCTTCATATATGTTAAAATTAGTGAGTCTCTTTAATTCGAAAAAAGCAAAGGTGCTTGCAATTTTCATAATCATTTCATTGTTTTCATTTGTGATGGTAACCACGCCAGGCATAAATAAAGACAACCCTCTTGTTGCAAAGGATACAACCGTCAGGAACCAGTTCAAAGAGGTTGAAATCGAAGCAGTAAAGACAATAACAGCAAGACACTCCGGAAACATCCTGATGGATTCTCCATATGACAGTTGTCTTTTTTACAGGGATAGGGGATATGATTCAAGTAACGCAACATATTTTAACATTCAGCATATACAGACTGGAGAGATTGCTGGTAATCCCATGGTCTTGCTGAGAAAGTCAACTTTGAAAGAACCAGTATCCATTAATGATCCTGAACGTTATGGAGTGAACTTTATCCAGAAGATGCCAGAAGAATTCTTCAACAGATTTAAAACATATGATTATGCCCGTGTATATGATAATGAAGAAGTGTTTGCTTACATAAAGGAAGAAAAAACGGCCTGAAATCAAAAGCCCAGGATAAACTCCATTTACTAATTGGGAAATGAAAGAAGAACCCATGTATCTGGAGCCTATATTTTTAGAGTTGAAAATAGCATGTCAAACTTTATCACTAATGTTTTGAAACTTGTATCAGGAAGTGTTGCTTCACAGATTCTGGCTATACTTCTTGTACCCCTAATTACTAGAATTTACAGCCCTGATGACTTAGGAGTTTTTCAGCTTTTCGTTTCGGTATCAGGTATACTGGTAATTTTCTCTACTTTTTCATACCAGTATGCTATTATGCTACCAAAAACCGATGAAGATTCCGCAAACATAGTCTTTCTTTGTTCGGTATTAGTTACCCTTATATCTTTACTCACAGCTGCAACTGTAATAATATTCCCAGATAAAATTGAGCGAATCCTTAATGCTCCTGGAATCTCAGAATATTTAATTTATCTACCTCTAATAGTATTTTTTAACGGCCTTTTCTTCGTGCAGAATTACTGGCTTTCAAGAAAAGTACGTTTTGGAATTATAGCAGGCTCCAGAGTTTTAAACACATTGTCAACCAAAATATTACAGTTAGTTACCCCAATATGGAGTGCAGTATCGCCTCTGGGTCTCATAGCAGGATACACAGTTGGATACGGGTTAGCGGACCTGTTCATGCTCAAGGGTGCAAAAGAAGATTTAAAAATCTTCAAGAAAGTTTCGATAAAAAAAATGAAAGAACTAGCTATTCGGTATAAAAATTTTCCCTTATTTAGTTCCTGGTCCACACTCGCAAACTCGATTTCGCCACAGGTGCCTACCTTTTTGCTTGTGTACTTTTACAGTACAAGCGTTGTCGGATATTTTTCGCTTGCGAATCAAGTAGTAAATATGCCTATGGGGCTTATCGGGACAGCTATACAGCAGGTTTTCTTCCAGAAAATCAGTGAGGTAAAGAACGGGAATGGAGAAGGGGATATGAAAACTATTGTTAGCGAGGTTTACAAAAAGCTAATTCTAATAGGAATATTCCCAATGATACTTCTGCTGATCTTGGGAGAGGAAATCTTTACATTTGCTTTCGGAGAGGGCTGGCATGTATCAGGCACTTATGTGAAAATCCTTGTACCCTGGATATTCCTCGTTTTTTTGTCCTCGCCTATCTCAACCCTTTATAGCGTCTTTGAGAAACAGAAGATCTGGCTCACCTTCAGCATGGTTCTTCTTGTCTCCAGGATAGTAGCACTGGTTATAGGGGGAATGTACGGAAGCCCTGAGTTTGCCCTCGGACTGTTCAGCTTTACAGGAGTTGTATTCTGGCTCTGGAACAATGCGTATTTGCTTAATCTTGTAGGAATTAATAGAATGGAAAGCGTAGAGATCCTTGTTAAATATGCCGCAATAGGAATCGCTGTCTCGATCCCATTAATTCTGCTTGAAGCGTTCTCCGTAAACTTTTATATTATCCTTATTGCAACTGCCATCATAACTCCAATTTATTACGGTCTAACCCTTCGTGACGACCCTGCATTCAGGAGGATATTTTCGGCTTTTCTCGTAAATATAAAAAACAAAACCTGAACAGGAAATCAAACCTTTTCAGAGAAATAACTTTAAGAAAAAGCTGAAAACTTCTAAAACATTCCATTTACAAAGAAAAAAGTATCTGGTCAGGAAAAAGTCCGATTAGAAAAAATATAAAAATTAAATTGGGATTTTCCCGATTTTATAATTCTAAGAAAAAACCGGTTCTGTTAGTAAGTTTCTTTGTGGGTGATTTTATACAGGGTTTTTGCGATTGAATATTTTTTGCTCTCCAGAGTCACGCTATAATAGGGAATTAGCTCAGGAGAGAAACCCATGATAAAATCCGCAAACCTGGGAATATTCGCTGCCATTACATTCATGTACTCGAAGTTTCGGGACTTCAGATCAAGAAATTCATTATAATATAGAAGAGCATTAGGACCCAGACGGCCAAAATCCGGGTTCAGGGCTGAGGTCCAGGTTATGGTGCATTTCTTTCCATACAGATTCAGGTGAGCTGCAACAGCTTCACCTTCAGGAGTCTCTGTGACAAACATATAACCAATATCTTTTTCCTGAATCAGTTTAAATACTCTCTCAAAAAACTCTCTGGGAAGGGGAGGTGCTAAATTCTGTTTTTCGTAAACCATTGAGAGCAGATGGTAATATGTCTCAGGATCATTCCATGCCCTGGTCTTAAGTCCTGCCTCGTTTGCAGTTCTGAGTTCTCTGCGGATCTTTCTTGAAAGGTTGTTGTCCACACTATCTTTCAGATTTAAGTAATGAGTATAATGCACGGTGGAATCCCATCCATACCAGGTAAAAGGTCTTACATCCTTAAACCCGGGAGAAAACGTAAGATGAATACTATCAAATCCCTGCTTGCAAAGAAACTCCCTGAGGGGATTAAGAATTTCGTGAGTCTCCTGTATACGTTTACTTGCCCTGGAACTGGCGCTCTCTTTTATAAGAGGTCCACTATAGCTGGTCATATCACAGGTCGAGGTTGCTACTTTCAAGACTCCCTTAATGTTTTTAACAAAAAGCGGACAGCCTCCTACAAGTTCTCCCTTTCTGAAACAGCCGTAGATTTTGAGATCTTTTGACAGGACATCCCTGCAAATTCCAAGCCATTCACTGGTGTGGAAAAGTGTACCAGGTTGAGCTTTCTCTACAAGCAAATCCCATTCTTTGTATTCGGATGGCGCTAATTCTCTAACTTCAATTCCTTCCATTTTAAGCCCCGTGCAAATAGATACTATCTTATCTGTGATTTATTGAGTTATAGGAAAAACATCAATTAATTTCGAATTCTCAGTTCTCGGCTTCGAGTACTGATTTGCAGACTTCGTTAACCTTTTTCGCAACGCTGTACCAGCTGTAATTTTCAGTAACATAACTTAAACCTTTTGAGCCCAGTTTCTTCCCCAAGCCCGGATTTTCAAGCACTTTTATGATTCCTTCTGCAAGAGCATTCGGGTTTTCAGGAAGGACAGGAATTCCTCCTCCTGAAGCCTCTAGTACATCGGAAACACCACTAATATTACTTGCAACTACAGGTTTTCCGCAAGCCATGTACTCGTATAATTTCAGGGGAGAAAGACCTATTTTTGCATTTCTGGCAAGTATAAAAGGAGCTACACATATATCACTCGCATTAATGTAAAGAGGCACACGATCGTAGGCAACCACACCTGTAAAAATGAACTTATCCTCAACTCCGAGCTCCCTGCAGAGCTTGAGAAGGTTATCTTTCATAACCCCATCTCCGACAATCAGGAAACGGCATTCTGGAATCCTGGAAAGTATAGATGGAACTGCCTTTACCAAATACTCGATCCCCTGCCAGGGAGCAAGATTGCCCACAAAACATATATAGGGAGTTCCAAGATCCAGACCGAGTTTTTTTCTACAGATTTCCTGTTCCTTCGGCCTGAACAAGGAGGTATTTGCTCCATTGGAGACTACGACTATTTTTTCTCCAGGAATGTTATATATCTTCTCAAGATTTGTTTTTATACCTGGAGTCACAGCAATAATTCTGTCTGAAAACCCGAGAGCTTTTTTGAGAATAAATAGTTTAAGCCTTGCATGCACAGAGAAATATTGGTTTGAAAAATAATTCTTTTTGCGTGGTTGCGAAAATCTATCTTCCTCATATTTTGTTCTGAGAAGATTCTTTTCATCCTCAGGAATTCCATTTAACTCGTAAACTATTTTTTTACATCTGGTTTTACAGAAAAGTCCAGCAAGAAATCCAAAATTGGGATTGCGGGTATATAACACATCAAAAGTCTCGGAACTGAGAAGGCTTATAGAACTGCTGAAGTAATTGACAGTAAGTGAAAGGAAATTTCCAGGTGGGATATTATGGCTATGTATATTCTCGATATTCGAGAGAGAAGTACTACCAGCAGTAAATATATGGATTTCATTTTCAAACCTGGCTAGATTGCTAACAAGTTCGTATCTATGGATAAGTGAGCCATCGGCAAGAGAAAGGGGTCTTACCATATCCAAGAAAAGCATCTTCAAATTATCACCTGTGAGTAAACTGCTTTTTCAAAACGTTGCTACTATTCACGGCTCTCCTTCCCGTAAATCTCTTGGGTTATGGCTGGACATTCCCGGGATTTGGGATAATAATCCTGAAAGTCCCTGATTTCTGTAGTAATTCCTGATTTCAGGATCTTGAATTCTTTTCTCCTTTCTGATTGCCGAACTAAAATAACCCAAGAAGTAAGCAGCACCTGTATAATAGGGAGGTTTCAATGAGAAATAAAGCACGTTTACGAGAGCAATGAGAGGTTTTTTCCCAAGATAGTAAGCCATCCAGCCATTTTTAATATATCCACTCCAGAGTCCATCTGCTGCACTTGTTTTACGTTTCTGTATCTGAACGACATCAGCATATTGTATGAGCTGCCAGCCTCGCATGAGAGCTTTTATATTGGAAATCGAATCTGGAGATGGTTCCACCTGGTAGCCGCCAGTCTCAAAGAAGCATTCTTTCCTCCAGATCCTTCCTGTTCCACGAGGGAGATTTTTGTTAGTCACTTCTAGAGAAAGCTTTCCGTCAGTATCATAATATATCCCACCGCTTACAATTCCAATAGAATTATCCTTTTCAAACTCAGCCAGAAGTTTCTTAAAATAGTTCTCCTCCAGAACTGTATCGGCATCAAGAAGGCCTATATACTCGAACTCAATATTATTTTCTCTGCAATACTCAAGCGCATAATCAAAGCCCTGTTTGCAGACATAGCTATAGTGAAAAGTAATGTCTCTTGGTCTGGGAGGCAATCTTATGCTATGGATCCAGGAATGATTTGCCTGCAAGTCTTCGAGAATACGTGGTGTCCTATCGGTACTCCCGTCGTCGACTATAATCCATAACTCAGGTTTTAGTTTCTGTCCTGTTACAGATTTCGAAACTTCGAGCAGGTTTTGTTCTTCATTCTTTGCAGGTGTAACCAGCAAATACTTTCCTTTTATATCAGACCCCATCTCTCCACCACCTGTAAATTTCTTCCCCGCTTGTAATCCAGGCTTTTCTTCCGTAGCAGTAATGAAGCACTTTCTCATACAGCCTGGTCCAATCTTTTCGAAATTTGCAACCGAAAACGAAATTATGCCACAGCAGGGTAATAACGCCATTGAGGCTTGCTGTAGTATCAATAAGGTTCTTTGTACGCTCCCAGGCTTCTTCGAAAGATTTGCAAGTAGCGAAAAGCGCGACATCCATTACAACAAGTGGAATTTCGAGAATATCAATCTCTTTTCCTGTGTTAAGATTATATGGATTAAAAGGATGACACATTCCGTTCCTGAAGCCAATTGAGTATCTATGCCCGAAAGTTGAATCATAACCGAAACCTGCGTCTGCAAGTATTTCCCAGGAATCGGGAGTTTTGAACCTGAGGTAATGATTACGAAAACCTATGACTTTTCTCCCCAGGGCAGCTTCAAGTCTCTCTTTCTCCTGTTTTATTTTTTCCAGACTGTCATATGAATAGTAACCTCCGTGAAGACCTATTTCCCATCCCCTATCTGAGATTTCTCCCAGATGATCCTCTATGTCCTCAATATCATACCTTAACCTTACTGGATCGGCTTCTGCAGTAATGAAATAAAAAGAGGACTTTGCTCCAAATCTGGCTTCAATATCCATTATTTTAGAAAAATTAAGGTAGGGAGAGTAGCTTGTTCCCCTCAACTTCCACATTAACTGATCTGCAGAACCCTTGAGATCCAGCTGCTTAAGACAGTAAGCTGATGACAATAAGCTGTGTGAGAGAGGTGGATAAATATCATCAACATCATGAGTTAAACAAACGGCAAATGATTTGTTCTCAGGAAATTCGACCTGCATCCCATGCTTCATAAGATACCTAGATACCTCAGGCTCAGAAGCATTTCGGAGATCTTTTTCGGAGAAAAGAAAACGCTGGTGCTCGTCCAACTTTTTGGGAGAATATTCTTCTTTTCGAGTGAAAAGATCCCATATATCCTGGTTTTTCATCAGTATTTCATGCATAGGACTCATCCGAGACCGAAGATAAAACAAATTCAGATTTTTTTTCAGGAAAGTTTTCTATGAGCTTGACCATGAACTCGGTCACATCGATCTTATCCTTGAGAAGAGCAGCCCTTTTCAAACTCCAGGTTTTCTTAAGCTCCTGATCCTTGAGAAGCTCTATAGTTTTTGTTAGAGCTGATTCCGAATCACTGTAGTTAAAGAGTAAACCGTACTTATTCTCGAGTTCGGAAAAGTTTCCCATAGTTCCTGCCAGAGTGGAAACATAGATTGAAGGCGTTCCCAGGATTGCACTTTCAACAGCCATAGTTGCTCCCTCACCAACATACAGAGTGGCGTAATAGAGAAGGTGATGAATTTTCTCGGGAGAAACCCGAATTCTATACTTTTCAAACTCTTTTGCTAGTGGTCCTTCTGAGGTTATGAATACTTTTCCGAATTTTTCGACTTCCTGTACGAGTGATAATTTATTACTGATTCCATGCTGGCCTACATCATGGTGTGCACCCCATGAGACAAAGCGAAGGATTATGAAAGGTTCACCTTCTTCTACCCCCAGATCTTTCAGAATCTCAGGACAGGGAGTAAAATAAGATGGATGAAGGTAAGCCAGTTCATGATAACCACTGTACTTTATCTGTTTTCTTCCTTCATTTTTTAGATAGCTTGAAGGAGTACAGATTATGTCACAGAAAGGATAGGTTAGCTTCTGAGCCAGTATTGCATGTTCGGTGTCGTTAAAAATTATGGATTTTTTCCGCTGTATCCAGGCTATTTGAGCTACAGCTGGAGAAAGGACACCCATGATAATATCAGGTTTAAATTGCTGGGTAATTTTAAAAGTTTTAAACTCTCTTATGAACCATTCTTCAAGCAAATTTCCCTTTCCTGGTTTTACTTTGCTCAAAACTGTATGTGGGATCCCGTAGGCGTTCAAGAGCTCTATAACTACATCCTTATCTCGCGAAACTACCATTACTTGATGTCCTTTTTTCTCAAGACTCCAGATGGTGTTTTTAAAAAAATGAACATGGGCTGGATGCCCTATATCGACAAGAACTCTCAACTTTTCACTCCCCAATTAACATTTCCTATAATTACAATACTAAGACAGATAGACAGTCTATTTATGTCTTATTTAGAGAAAATAACAGTTGAATCTTGTTTTTTATCCAGCTTTTATTTCGAACCTTTCTGTCAGATAGACTTCCCATACCTTACTCTACCCGAACATAGAATTACTTTTCTGGATCATTGGCTCAAACGTCCCCTTAGATCAAACGTTCCCCTGGCTCAAACGCCCCCCTCCCCCTAATAGTGTCCTTACGAAACTCAAATTTTTGCTCAGATATAGTCACTAACAAACAATATTACGACTAGAAGATAAATGACTTAAGAATAAATAAGTATGGAAACTAAGTTACTGAACTAACATAATTAAAAATTTTAGAAAATATGATTACGATTTTTCGGTTTTCAAAAATAAAAAATAAGCATTATTCACCCTCTAACATTTAGACAGGAAAATGAATTACAAAGGTAAGAATGAAATACTTAAAATAAAGAAATTTATAAATTCAAGGATGTTTACCTTGTAAAAATTATTTCCAGGCTTGCAAAAAGAAAACTAGCGATAAAACATATAATTAAAGGATAAATTCCCATATCCACTGAATCTAAAGAAAATCGGTCTTCTTCTCTGGAGACCAGTAGCATCTCCTTCATACCCAGAAGAGCAATTAGACCCACGACAGTTATCTGATAGTATTCAGGGATTCCAAAATCTGTCGAGAGGAAGCAAATGCCTAAATCCGGATGAGAGTTTCTCGCAGCAAATTCTGTACCCACATCAAATATTGAAAGCGTTATAAATCCCCCATAATCTCTGTAAAGCAATTGTCATAACATATATTAAACCCTAACTATACAGGATATAAGCATTAAACTATATGAATCTATGAATACTGATGAGATAAGTAATTGTATGAATAAGAAAAATTGGTCATCTCAGAAGAGACATAGAAGAGTGTTTATCAAAAAATAAATACTATTTGGAATTTATTACCCCTCCACTCAATAAAGAGGTTCAATTTATGAAAATTTCCGTTATAGGTTCAGGGTATGTGGGCTCAGTCACAGCCGCATGTTTTGCAGAAGTCGGGCATGAAGTGATCTGCGTGGATATTGATAAGAGAAAAATGGATCAGATAAACGAAGGAATCCCTCCTATCTATGAAGAAGGCTTAGGAGAGCTTTTACAAAAACATGCCGGAAAAAATCTTACAGCAACCACTGACTATGAATCTGCAATCAGGAAGACGGATATTTCCTTTATATGTGTAGGAACTCCCTCAGCAGAAGATGGAAGCATAGACCTTTCAATTGTCCGTGCGGCGACAACAAGCATAGGAGCAGTCCTGGCAAAAAAAGAAGGATACCACGTAGTTGTTGTCAAAAGCACAGTTGTGCCTGAGACAACTGAGAAGTTTGTCATTCCCTTGCTTGAAGAATCTTCAGGGAAGATAGCTGGAAAAGACTTTGGAGTTGCAATGAATCCCGAGTTTCTCAGGGAAGGGAAAGCAGTCTACGACTTCATGAATCCAGATAAAATAGTCATTGGAGCAATTGATCAGAAATCAGGAGACCTTGTCTCGAAACTTTACGAAACCTTTAAATGTGGAGTCACCCGCACAAATCCATCTACAGCAGAGATGATCAAATACGCAAATAATTCTCTTCTTGCAACTAAGATATCTTTTGCCAATGAGATTGGAAATATCTGTAAAAGATTAAAAATTAATACATATGAGGTTATGGAAGCCGTAGGTAAAGACTCCAGAATATCCCCTAAATTTTTGAACTCAGGTGTGGGATTTGGAGGGTCCTGTTTCCCAAAAGATGTAAAGGCGCTTATAGGAAAAGCGAAAGAAATCGGATATTCTCCAGTACTTTTGGAATCTGTAATTGAAGTAAATGAAAAACAGCCAATTCTAATGACCGAGATACTTCAGAGGAAAATTGGAAACCTTGAGGGAAAAAAGGTTGCAGTCCTTGGGCTTGCTTTTAAGAACGAAACAGATGATATAAGGGAATCCAGAGCTATCCCTGTCATTGCCGAGCTCCTCAGGCTTGGGGCAAAGGTTTCAGCTTATGACCCTATGGCAATCGAGAATATGAGGCGGATCTTTCCGACAGTTGAATACTTTGGAAAAGCTAGAGATGCTCTTCAGGGAACTGACGCTTGCCTCGTAATGACAGAGTGGGATGAATTCAAACAGCTTGATTCCGAATTTGAAGCCATGAAAGAAAAGATAGTAATTGACGGAAGAAAGGTAATTAATTCGAAAAAAGTAGATTATGAAGGCCTCTGCTGGTAAAATCCTGCAGAAACCGTGTCCTCTTTTTTATTCAAACTTATTAGTTCAACTTCTCTGGTCTCTAGCTGCCTTATTTATGTGGACCTTATTTGTCAGAGGGGTCATCCACCGTTACCAGAATATCTCTCAGATACTCAAGTACATCCTCTCTAAGACTTTCGTTTTTAAGAGCAAAGTCAATTATCGACTTTACATACCCGAGCCTGTCACCGGTGTCAAATCTTTTTCCTTCGAACCTGCAAGCGTAGATTGTCTGGGTGTTATTGAGGAGTCGGATTCCATCAGTCAACTGAATTTCGTCTCCCACACCGGTTCCAGCTTCTTTTATGCAATCAAAGATTTCAGGGGTGAAAACGTAGCGCCCTATGGCACCTATATTGGAAGGAGCGTTCTCAGGTGATGGTTTTTCGACAATATCCTCCAGTACATAAAGAGAATCGTTGAGAGGCTTTCCTTTTATAATTCCATAGCTGCTCAACTTTTCATAAGGAACTTCTTCCACTGCGAGTGTGGACCTTCCATATTTCTGAAAATTATCAATGAGTTGAGCCGTGCAGGGTTTGTCATTCACAATAATATCATCCCCTAGAAGCACGGCGAAAGGCTCATTTCCAATATGGTTTTCTGCTCTGAGGACTGCATCTCCAAGTCCATTGGGTTCTTTCTGTCGGATATAGTGAATATCCACAAGAGAGGAAACATCCCTTACAAGCTTTAGAAGTTCAGTATTGTGCTTTTTCGCAAGGTGCATCTCGAGTTCAGGGGAATCATCGAAATAGTCCTCAATTGCCCTTTTACCTCTGCCTGTAATAATGATAATATCTTCAATTCCCGATGCAATGGCTTCCTCTACAACATACTGGATTACAGGTGTGTCAATAATAGGAAGCATCTCTTTTGGCATTGACTTGGTGGCAGGCAGGAAGCGGGTTCCAAGTCCGGCAGCCGGAATAAGCGCTTTTTTAACAGTCAGTATAAACCCTCCGATAGAATATCTTGTGAAAAGGTTATTCTTACAGTTGGATTAAAGTACTTTTTCAACCATAACATCTTTAATTTTTCCATCATTATCTCCCTAGACTCATGTAGAGAATGGGGTAAGAACAAATCATGATTATTTTAACACATTATAAAATATATGGAATGAAAGATTATCTGGAGAACTTTTCATGCCTACAAAGAATAAAATACTTGTGACAGGAGGAGCCGGTTTTATAGGGAGCCACCTTGTAGACCGCTTAATTGAAAAAGGAAGTAAGATTACTGTTTTTGATAACCTCAGTTCAGGGAAATTACAGTTTATAGAACATCATCTCGAAAATCCGGATTTTACTCTGATAAAAGGAGATCTTCTTGACCAGGAAGCTATAGAGGCCGCCTGTAGAAATATTGACATTGTTTGCCATGTGGCTGCAAATCCTGATGTCAGGTTAGGAGCCACGGATACTAGAGTTCATCTGGATCAGAATATTCTGGCTACCTACAATCTTCTGGAAGCTATGAGGAAAAACAGCGTTAAAGAAATTGCATTTACTTCTACCTCAACTGTGTACGGGGAGGCGAGTGTTATGCCAACTCCGGAAGATTACGGTCCTCTTATTCCTATATCCCTTTATGGTGCCTCCAAATTGGCCTGTGAAGCCCTTATTACTTCATATTCCCACACTTTCGATATGCGGGCATGGATATTTCGTTTTGCGAATATTGTTGGTCCACGCAGTACACATGGAATCACGGTAGATTTCATAAAGAAACTGGAGAAAGACTCCAATGTACTTGAAATTCTGGGCAATGGCAAACAGGAAAAATCCTACCTTCACGTATCGGAATGTGTTGATGCAATAATATTTTTAATAGAGAAAAGCAGAGATAAAGTAAATATTTTCAATATTGGTTCCGAGGATACCATCAGTGCAACAGAGATAGGAAAAGCTGTCATAGAAGAGATGGGGCTTTCTGATGTTAAATTTATTTATACTGGAGGAAGCAGAGGCTGGAAAGGCGATGTGCCAAGGATGAGGCTAGGGATTGAGAAAATGAAAGCTTTGGGATGGAAGCCAGTCTATTCATCGGAGAGAAGTGTGAGGGAGACGGCAAGAGCATTACTTGGGGAGAGATTAGTATAATTTCCCTGATAACGTTTTTCCAAAATTATCATTTTGCTGACCAATATAATAGTTAAAGTACCTACACTTTTATGCCAGCATACCCTTTTGAGGCTTTCCCTAACTAAGAGAACAATATATCAAACCCTTATTGACACAGATAGTCCAGGGTATATATTTACAGATAGTCTAGGTTATATATTAGCAGACTTACAGATTCCAGTGAGACTAATATTGTGATCTGCGGGTACAGAGGATATAAATTTTTAAAAATTTGAGTGTAGAGTAAGTATGTCTAGAGCAGGGAAAAATCCTGAAAGCTTTGAGAATAAAGGTTAATTAGTGCTTGACTTCGCTTTCAACTCTGAATAAATACCTTCGTATTAAAGAAAGTTCGTAGTCACTGAATCCACCTACCAGAAACATAGCAACCAAATAGATGAGTACACCCATGCCTGTAATCTCGAAAAGCTCAAAGATGCTTGTGATAGCGAAATGAGATACAAAGAGGTACATAGCTACTGAGGACAGAATGCTTTTCGCAATATCATTAAAATAAAAATCAAGTTTAAAGTGTTTTAAGGATAAATGCATACAGAGCGCAGCCATTAAAAAGTAAGAAAATAAAGTTGACAGTGAAGCTCCGGCAATTCCGATAGATGGTATCAGCAGAATGTTGATCAATACATTCGAAATCGCCGCAACAATATTGATGTAAGTTGCGGTTTTTGTTCGTTTTATAAGATACATCGTATTGACAAATATCTGAAAGATTCCTGCCATAAGGCCGGAGAAGGCAATAATAGGAATTACAAACCAGCCCGAAAGAAAATCCTCAGTGGTAAGGATTCCAATCAATGGTTTTGCAAGGGCTGAGAGTCCGAAAACTGCAGGAATAGAAATAAGAAGGAAGTACCTCAGAGAATGAGACATATAAATTCTTATTTCATCCATTTTATTTTCGTCAAACAGCTTTGATAGCTCGGGAAGGAGAATGAGCTGAAGAGGGCTTACAAAAAGCTGTATCAGGTTGCCGATAGAACAGGCTGCCGAATATACGCCCACACTTCTAAGCCCGAGAAAGTAAGTAACCAGATATCTGTCACTTGATTCTGTAATCCATCTTATAAGTGCAGTGGGAGTTAATGGTAGGGAAAATTGCAGATACTCTTTTATGTAAGTAAACCGGGGAATGACGAAGCCTATCTGTGATATGATAATCGAAAAAGAAATTAAAAAAATGGACCCCTGTACAAGTAAGGTCGCTGCTATTACACCAAGAAGTCCGTATCCCAATTTGAGGAGAATGAGAATAAAAAGTAATTTTCCAAACGTTTCGAAAAGGGTTAAGTAAGAAAACTTCTGGATCTGCCTGAAAACTCTGAAATAAAAAAGAGTTATAGACTCAATTACGTTCACGAGAATCAAAAATGAGCCTGCCTGAATAAAATAAGCCGCGTTGGGATCATTAAATCCAAAAGTTGCAAGAGGTTCAGCGAAGATATAAAGTAAAAATGAGGCCAGTAGTCCAGATACAGTTACAAAAAAGAGAATCGAGTATACTGCCTCCCTTATCTTTTTGGTTTCAGTTTCAGAGGATAGAAATCTGACAAAACCCATAGATAGACCCATAAGTGCAAGAGGAGAGATAAGTGATACGGTGATATTGATCTGAGCCCAGAGTCCGTAATCATACGTTCCAAGGGTTTTCGTGATTATAGGAAGCAGGAAGAAAGTGCCCAGGCTTGTAAGTATTTGGACTATTCCGATAAAGCCAACGTCTTTTGCAAATTTTTGATATGACACCATATCACCTTAAAAAACCCCCGTTTTTAGTAATTTCGATCTAAGAAAGTTATGAAAATAGCCTTACGATAGTTTTTCTTAAGACTCAACTCAACTCACTATCCAAAAACTGATACTTAAATCCTTTGAGCGTTGATTATATTGCTCACTCTCCGTCTTCACAGTAGAGGCTCTATTCATAACTGCAGTATAATTTTTCGTTCATTCAAAGTACCTTTAAATTTTGAATTCTAAAGTCTTGAGATATCTCATATATTCAGTGTTAACTTTGAGTTTACCTACCTATATTCAGTGTTAACTTTGAGTTTACTTACTTATATTCAGTGTTAACTTTAAGTTTATTTCGGCGGGGTTCTTTCAACAAAAATCAGGCTTCAACTAACCCCATAAGGGGGTCTCTATAATAGATAAAAGACTTTGTGTTTAAATATTTTTGGTAAAAATTCAATATATGTCTGGATATAACTTCTTGAAAAGTAGATAAATCTAGGTTTTACTTGCAGAACTTCTCTACAGAACCCTGTACTCAGAGTTCGATAGTAAAGTCAAGTGGCTCCTGTAACATTGCAATTTCCAGAACAAATCTTAACAATAGAGTAAAGGTTGGAAAGTAAATAAACTATCAGCAGACATATTACGACTCAGTTGGCTGTATCCCGCTAATAAATTGACGAACCTAGCCTTAGATGCTCCTAAAAGCTAACATGTTTTGCTTAAAATACTTCTTCTTACTGGAGATTCTTGAGAACTCTATATTTCTCACACAGCACATGGAGACATTCCAAAACATCCGGTACTCAGAGCTCTGAGAACAGAGCTCTGTTCTCAGCCCGGAAGCAATGGAAGTCTCATTTGAGGATAATAACCTTAGCTGCATACCAGATTCAATCTTGGTACCTGGTTTTCATTTCCGCAGTCACTGCTGTAGAAAGCAATATAGTTATTGCTTTCATTACGGGCTTTTATCAGGAAACCCGTGTTTGCATATTTGCCGCTGACATACTCTTTCACGAGATCTGTCACATCCAGTTCGTAGTACCTGTTATCAGGCAGGGTATTGCCTTTAAAAGTTATCGTTGCATAGGGGGTACTGCCCTGCAAAACTCCATTTTTATCGTACCAGTCTCCTCCTGCATTACTCCATGCAATTCCTTTTTCCAGTTTGTTCCAGCTAACATAACTTTCATTCCAGGAAGAAGCAGGTCTGTAGACTTCAATTACTGTGTCTTCAGGTCTTGCGATTCCTGCAGGATAATACCAGAAAAGAGAGAGGGTTGCACTATTAATGTCTGCACCAGTATACTCGCTAAGATTAAACGATATTAAATCTCTGTATCTGCCAATACTCGATCCTCCGACATCAATAAAGGATGTATCATGGAAAACAGTTTCTGGAGAATTTTCACGCAAACGGTTGTCAGATACTGTTAGAATTACAGATTCCTGAGATACAGGATCCTCATGATTATCGACAGGATAAGTCCCTGAGAGAGATGCATAGATTGTGTTTCCGTATCTTCCAATATTGATCCTATCTCCGTTATCTTCAGGCTCGTTAGCGTAATCAGAGAGGGAATAACCGGCATCAATGCATGGAGAAGTCACTTTGTCTTTAACCCATCTTTCTCCGTTCCAGCGACCTGCTTTTGACTTCAGGTGATAATCATGGTTTTCCAGGTCTGCAAAAAGAGGATCAGCATATATATCAGTTGTCGATGCGCAGTTTTTATAGTTGCCTGCTTTATTATTGTAAAGGCAGTTATTCTCCAACACAAAAGTATGTGTTCCGGGCAGATAATTAATAACTCCGTACCCTGTTCCGCTCGGTTCTTTTGTACGTGGCAGGGTATTTACAATAATATTATTGCGGACAATTGTTGTATATCCGTCACCTGCTGGTGCATAGGTTGAGGAGCCACCAGTCATATCCATATGGGCGATTGCTGAGTGATATATGCTGTCAAAAACGTTGTTTTCAATGACAGTATCTTCGAATCCATTGGTTATAATGCCCCCTACCCAGGTAATGCTAGGATTAGTGCCAGTGTTATAGAAAATATTATGGTGGATATGAACATTTTTACCCTGATCACGGGTAGCCGAAGAGGTATCGTAGCTGAAAAGCCAGATTCCGGGCCCGTATGTGTGATGGATTGTATTGTTGTAAATCTCAATATCATCCATAATGCCTGCGGATTTCTCGACCTGGATTCCAGGCCCGCCTGCACTCCAATGATAGAAAGAGTCAATTAGATTGTCATGTAGCTTTACATGGTTTGAGTTCCAGACTCTAAGGGCGCTGTTAGTTCTGCAGGTTATTGTGTTATTCCAGGCTTCTACATTCTGGCATTCAATTGCAAACATGCCGTCGTGTCCAAGTCTGTAGATAGTGTTATTGTAAAACTGAATATTTTCACTGTATTTTATCCTCAACCCGTCTCCATGCCCGTCGTGCATATGCATATCGCATACAGTTACGTTTTTGCAATAAAGGAAGTAAATCACATTGTAATATCCTTTACCCTTAGCAACCTTAAGATTCCCATCATGGTTTACATCAACCTCAAACCCTCGTATTACGATATTATTATTTCCATAACTGCTCATCTGCTTGATCAATGGCTTCATTGTTGCCCAGCCAGCATTATCAACCAGTTTTATCACAGCAGTTGAATCCCCTTCAAGAATGGTATTGCTTCCAATTAGAAGGGTGTCGTCAATAACATATGTGAAAGGTCCTTTGAGATAGACAGTGGTATATTTCGAGTTGTCTGCCACAAACTTTAGCGCCTGGTTGATCTGTATATGATCATCCTTTCCATCACAATTGAAATCTCCACTCCCATCTCCGGCAACGTAGACAATAGGCGCTGTAGTCCTGCATAAAACAGTAGGAACGCTTGCAAGAATAAGGCAACCTACCAGGAAAAAAATTCCAAGTCCTTTGTTTATTGAAGAAATTAACCGTGCCTGGTTATGATTAAGGGCATTATTATTTCTATTATACATATATTTGTATAGTGACGTGGTAATATCTCTACAAATTTTTCTACTATTTAGCAAAAATTTGCTTAAATTTAGTAGCCTGTTTCTAATAAATTGGGCAAGATTTTTCAAATGGCATCCACTCTCCGAGATTTAAGGCTATAGAATACTTTCTGGGGAATTATTCATCCCAAAGCTATCGAATCCAATCAAATCAGACAAGCAAAGGGTTCAGGATAAATCTCCCCTTTTTCAAGCCAATCATTCCAATTCACATGAATTCCCCCCGCGAAAACATGATGAATAAATTGATTATTAAGCTTCTAATTAAATTTCTATTGTCTACACTGTAATTTAGAGCATTCTATTATAAAAATATTGTTCAAGTCTTTTAATTTTTTAACTGTAGTTCAAATATTAAGAAAAAGTTAACAAATAATTGAAGAGAGGAAAAACCGGATTAAAAGCTGCTTATTAAATTTGTAGTGAAAAGGATTCACCAAAGTAAGAACCTGGCTTCCACTTCCAATAATATTTATATTCAGCTCTGGCAAAAAATAGCATTTTTTTATAAATAATGATTAAAGAACAATTTCATTATAATACGCTTTTAGAAAATACTCTATTAGTCAAAATCAGAAAATATAATTACAATTCTAGCAGAATAAAGAAAAGCAGGGAAAAGGCGCTGGAAAATAGACAAGTAGCATGGAAGCAAGCTTTAGTCTATATGCAATACAGGACTTATAAGTACACGATCACTTATAAGTACACTGTCAGATCATATCACTCCAGAGTCCTGCTGTTTCATACTATCTTGTTGTTAGAATATATTATTGGCCTTTACCCAAAGTTCATGCGTTCTATTTAGAACCGATTTTTATTATCAGTCGCGATTTTTCAACCTCATGAAATTACCGAACTTATTACTCACTCCTACAATCAACTCATTACTCACTCCTACAATCAACTCATTACTCGCTCCTCTAATACAAGAGGCAAATTACTCAAATTTAATCCTTTAGGAGGAACTCCGTAAAGATAGCTTCGTATATTGTGCCAGAGAGGTTTAAAGGAATGGCTCCTTCATTTTCTTCCTCTTCAATTTCTTCTTTGTTTACTTCTTTATTTACCTCTTCACTTATCTCTTCAGTTGTTTCCTCTTCAATTATTTCATCTTCAATTACTTCTCCAATTATTTTCTCTCCATTTGCTTCTCCAATTATCTCCCCTTCATTTGTTTCTCCAATTATCTCTTCTTCATTTGCCTTCTCTACAATTATTACTGCAACCTTAGAATCACTAAACAGACCATCACTCACCTCAAAAGGTATGATATGGACTCCTTCCTGTCCGTCTTCAGGCGTCCAGCTAAAGAACCCGGTCTCATCAAATTCTGCACCTTCAGGAAGGTCTGGTGATGAGAATGTAAGATTGTTTCCATTCATGCCAGAAGCTTTCACTGTAAAGTTCAAATTTTCTCCAATCTTAACCACAGTTTCTGGAATAGATTCAATAATCGGACTCTGTCCAGTATCAACAAAAGGACCTATTTCTGAGTGTGTGAAATTACTCCCATCTGTGTCAAATGTTTCTGTTGTAAAATTTGGATATTCTTCGACCTCATTTGCATCTTCGGAAGTTAATTCCATAAATGGAGATTGTACTGTCTTTACTCGTGAAGCCGGTGAGAGAGATGCATAAATTGTGTTTCCATATCTTCCTATATTGATCCTGTTTCCATTGTTCTCAGGTTCTTTAGAGTAGTCCGAAGAAACATGTCCGGCATCAATACATGGAGAAGTCACTTTATCCTTAACCCAGGTTTTTCCATTCCAGCGGCCTGCCGTTGACTGGAGGTGATAATCATGTTTTTTCTGGTTCACAAAAAGAGGGTTTACATAGATATCAGATTTCGATGCGCAGTTTTTATAATTGCCCCCTGAGTTACCGTAAAGACAGTTATTCTCCAGCACGAATTTGTGATTTTTGGTGAGATAATTAGCCACAGCGTATCCTGTTCCACTCGGGCTCTTTATACGCGGCCGGGTATTTACAATTATATTATTGCGGACAATAGTAGTATACCCAGGCTTTGTTGAATAACTTGGAGAATAAGCTTCTGGATACATGTGAACAATAGCAGCATGGTATGCGCCATCAAAGACGTTATTTTCGATTAGAGTGTCGTGGAATCCGCTAGCCACAATGCCGCCTGTCCAGGTAATTCCAGTATTAGTGCCTGTATTATAAAATATATTGTGATGAATATGGACGTTTTTCCCCTTTTCTTTAGTGGCAGCAGAGGTGTCATAATTGAAAAGCCAGATTCCAGGCCCATATGTATCATGCAATGTATTCCCATAGATCTCGATCTTATCCATGGTACCGGAACCCGCTCCGCCCTTTTCAATCTGAATGCCAGGCCCACCTGTGCACCGATAGTATAAAGAATCAATTACGTTATCATGGATTTTTACATTATTGGAATTCCAAGCTCTAACTCCACTATTAGTCCTGCAGACTATTTTATTGTTCCAAATCTCTACATTCTCACATTCACTTACAAAAAAGCCATCATGTCCAAGTTTGGAGATCTTATTATTATAAAGCTGGATGTTCTTACCGTATTTTATCCTCACCCCATCTCCATGTCCATCGTGCATATACATGTTGTATACTTTTATATTATTACAGTGGGTGAAGTACATTACATTATAGTACCCTTTACCCTTAGCAACCTTAAGATTTCCATCATGGTTTACATCAACCTCAAACCCTCTTACTACAATGTTACTATTTCCTGCACTGTTCATCTGCTTGATCAATGGTTTCATTGATTTCCAGCCTGCATTATTTGCCAGCTTTATCACAGCAGTCGAATCCCCTTGGAGAATAGTATTGCTGCCAATTAAAAGAGTATCGTTAATAACGTACGTAAAAGGTCCTTTGAGATGGACAGTTGTATATTTAGGATTACTTGCCACAAATTTCAGAGCCTGATTTATCTGCACATGATCATCTTTTCCATCGCAGTTGAAATCCCCACTCCCATTTCCGGAAACATAAACAATTGGTGGGGCGCTTCTGCATGAAGCAATCGGTGCGTTTGCAAAGATAAGGCAACTCACCAGGAGAAAAATCCCCAATCTTTTTATTAACATTTCTATCACCCACGCCAAGTATAAAAATCAAATTAAGATTTTGTTTAAGTGAGAGTTAGACTGGGAAGTATCCCTATGTCTTTAGAATTTAAGACTGTCTACTCAATTTCTTACCAAAATTTTTAGTATGTTTTCCTGAATTATCGACAAATTTATCAGATAGTATCCACTACCCGGGATTCAGGCTATAGAAGATTTCTGGAGAAAATATTCATAGCAAAAGTCATTGAATTTAATTGGATTCAACAACAGATGGTTTGAAATAAGTCTCCGTCTTTTTCAGGCTAATTCCCAAATTCACACTGATCCCCCCGAGAAACAATGTGAATAAATTGTATATAAGCCTCTAATTAAATTTCTATAGTTATTGCTATAATTAGATCATTGTATTATAAAAGTATGTATGTTATGTCTATAATTTTTTATGAAGTTTCTATGGACGTAAAAGATCATAATAAAGTAAAAGGTATACATTTGCCTGTGAGATAGATATTATCCCGGGAATAAGGTCAGAATTCATTAATAGCAAAGTAAGATCAGACTATATCTTCGCATATCTTCAGAATCTTTCCTGCAACTCCGTCCCAGCTGTGATTCTCAACAACGTATTTGCGACCCTTTTTTCCCATCTCGACCCTGGCTTCTTCATCGGAGAGTAATCTTACTACAGCATTAGCAAGTTCCTCAGGGTCCTCAGGAGTTACTGGTATCCCACCACCTGATGACTCAATCAGGTCTTGAACTCCCGGAATACTGCTTGCCACAATCGGCTTTCCACAGGCAAGATATTCATATGTTTTCAAGGCTGAAAGCCCTATTTTCGAGTTCCTTTCCTTGATGAAAGGGGCAACGCAGACATCGGCAGCGTTTATGTAAAGAGGAACCTGCTCGTAGGGAACTCTTCCGGTAAAAGTGAACTTATCCGAAAGTCCTAGCTCGGAAGTTATTCCAAGCAGTTTATCCTTCATAACTCCATCCCCGATAACAAGGAAATGAGCATCAGGACATTTTTCAAGAATTAGGGGAGATGCCTGAATCAAAAACTCAACACCTTGCCAGGCTGCAAGGTGTCCGACAAAACATACATATTTTTTTGAGTCCTCGAGCTGCAGTATTTTCCTTGTCTGTCTCGAGTCCAGAGGCTTGAATACATCAGTATTTGCCCCATTGTTGATAATATGGACCTTACTCTCAGGAACCGAGTATAATCTCACAAGTTCATCCTTTAGCTTATCCGTGACAGAAACAATTCTGTCACAGTGCCTGTAGTTGAACTTCTCGGAACAAAGTGCCAGATAAGAGAAGACCCTGTATGCAAAAGACTGCGAATTCGGGTTGACTTTTAACTCATCGAGAACCAGCCCATTAACTTCCACAATTGAAGGGATCTTCAAGACCTTACATAACATTATGGGAAAGAACGGAAAAGAATTCTGGCGAAGGTAAAGAACATCAGGTCTGTTTTTTATGCACGAGTAAAGAAGATAGAAGGAAAGCATAAACTCGTAAGAAGGCTGTACAAGATATTTATTGTCTATTACAGGCACATATTTTGCCCCGGCAAGAGTACGATTTACACTTTTCTGTCCGGGAGCAAAGAGGACTATATCAGTATATTTTTTCAAATTCCTAAGAAGCTCAAGAATATGGACATTCGAACCTGATTTAGCATTGAAGGAGCCGTAATAAACCAGAAAAATATTATTTACTTTTTTAAACATAATTGTAGCCGGTTATCAGAATAGCAAAAGTAGTTAATTAGTTTATCCCATAACTTTTTTTATTATTTTCTCAATTTCAAGAACAAAGGTTTAGTATTTGACTCGAAATATGAATTCAATGCATTTTGGAGAGAAGTATTTATAGGATTAACTCTCTCCTCTGTCTGTTTTGAGGCATTCGAATTGAAAAAGAGTAAAAGATTATGAAAGTATTGGAAGTATGTCAGGAATTTCCTAACAGGTATTACCCTCAACTTGGGACATTCATAAAGCAGAGTATAGACTCAATTGCAAACCAGGGCGCAGATGTTACAGTTATTTCTCCAAAACCTTTCGTCCTTCCTTTTTCCTCATTTCCATACCATAACTTTTTTAAACTGCCCCGGATTGAGTATACTGAAAAATACGACCTTCACTATCCACGTTATATATATGCTGTACCCAAGAAATATTTCTATCCCATCACAGGGATCTCATATTCTCTCTTCGTTTCCGAATATGCTGTTAAAAACATAAAGCCAGTACCAGACCTTATCCACGCACACTTTTCATATCCTGACGGGTATGGGATGATGAAGCTTGCAAAGAGATGGAATGTCCCTCTTGTAATAAGTGCGCTCGGTACAATAGAAAGAAAGGTCGCCTATGAAGGTTCCTACACCTCAAAACAGATTATAGAGGCAATGAGTTTTGCAGACAGAATTCTTTCTGTCAGCGAGGATCTCAAGCTTCACATAGTTAATCTGGGAATAGACAAGAATAAAGTTCACGTTGTCCCAAATGGTGTTGATACCGACAAGTTCAAACCTGCAGGAAAAGTACATGCAAGGAGTATGTTAAACCTGCCACAAGACAAAAATATTGTTCTATTTGTCGGAGCCCTTCGGAAAATAAAAGGTGTGGACTACCTCATTGAGGCCGCACAGAGCTTTGTGGACAGGGATACCTATCTTTTTATGGTAGGCAGGGACGACGGCCTGAAAAAAAATCTGGAAAAAAGGGCACATGAGCTCAAAATTGCGAATTATATTAAATTTACCGGTCCTGTAAATCATGAAGATATTCCTCTCTGGATCTCAGCTTCGGATATTCTTGTATTGCCTTCCCTTTCAGAGGGTAGACCAAACGTAATACTTGAAGCTCTTGCCTGTGAGGTTCCAGTTGTAGCGACAGACGTAGGCGGGATTCCTGAACTCATGGTCGATGGGGAAACAGGCTATCTGGTACCTGCAAAAAGTCCTGACGAGTTATCCAGAAAAATTAATAAATTGCTTGATAATAAAAACCGGAGAGAGAAGATGGGCGAGTTCGGGCGTAAAAGCATAATCCAGAGAGGGCTGACCTGGGAAGCACATGCTAAAACAACTGTAGACATATACCAGGAACTTCTAACAAAATCCTAAAATTGATGTCTAAGCATTTCTATTTACTTCGAGGGATTTCTACTTATTTTTCGGAATTTCTACTTATTTTCGAGGCATTTCCATTTACTTTCCTAGGCATTCCCACTTACTTTCTAGGCATTTCTGCTTACTTTTTAATTCCTAATCCTGTGTACACTGCAGATCTGATATACAACAGAGCAAAATTCATAAAAACTCTTACTCCTGTACAGATGCCTGCTATACCACTTTATCCATATAAGTTGGCAGGCTCAAAGTAAAAAATTATTTTTAAAATAAGTTCATTTAAAATAAGTTCATTTAAAATAAGTTCATTTAAAATAAGTTTCAGGGATTGTTTAATCCCTTATGCGGAATGAAAATATCTGTAGATGAGCTCGAATAAATCTTACTAAGACCTGCAAGGTTGCTTTGCAGTTCAAGCTGATTTTCGGGCAATCCCTGATAGAAATAGTTGGCAGTGTCTCTGAGTGTACTTTCCTCACTACCAAAATATAACCCACTCCTCAAAAATTCTTTGGTTCGGAGGACTATATAACCTCTATATTGTGAGAGTTTGTTTACATCACCGATTCTGTAATTATCGTATGACGAGATATTCATTTCTGCTGATGTTGCAGGAATCAGTGGCAAATAGAAGAATCTTGAAGAATAATAATCGGTATAGATTGAGGAATCGATAGGAACATACTTGAAAATATGTTCAAAACCGCTCAACTCTTCAGAAGTAAAGTATTCGTGTCTTGCTCCCTGACCAAGAAAGTCTGAGTCCCCAATACTGTAGATCGAAGAAACAAGAACGAAAGTAGAGAACAATAAAACCACTATCGTAGCGGAGTTGACTTTTCTGGGGGAGTATTTAGACATATAATTCCAGAATATGTACAAGCCGTACCCCATTACAAAAGCCATAAATGGGCTGACGAAAAGCATAAATCGATCGACTCTGAAAAGGACTTTAAACTGCCAGATCGTGTTGAGAGGATTGGGCACATAAAATATCAGAGTCAGCAGAGCAAACAATCCCAGCACGGAAGCATAATTGTTCCTGTAATTTTTCAGGAGAAAACTTATTCCTATCAAGGCAAAAAATAAAAATATCGATTTATCCAGAAGCCCTACTAAATTAATCAAACTCTCCTGGAGTACCTCAGCGCCTCCTGCAGTTAAGACTATTGAATCCAAAAACTGGCTCTGCAAACGAGGGGCCAGGCTCCTCTGTACAAATATGTATGCTATAAAGAACCAGTATGAAGTGAAAATAACATTAAGCAATATAAAGAAAGGCTTGCTGATATAGCTCCCGTTTCCTATAATATATTCCGATATAAGAAGAATGATCAACAATAAGACAAGTTGGGGAAGGGATACATTATGTACCAGAGTTAAAAAAACCGCAACAATCACTGAGAGGGCTTTTAAGGAAAGTTTATCTTTTTTGAAATTGACACTATAAACCAGGTACAATAATACAATGAACATTATAAATGCCATTGTACGGGTGATCACATTTACACCATAATAGAGCACAACTGAACTCACTGAGAACAGTACACATGAGAGTAGCGAGATCTGCCTGTTGTTTGTTATGTAATTAAAAAGGTAGTAGAGAAAAATTATGGTTATTGCATAGATAGGAGCAGTTACCAAAAAAAGTGAGTTTTTTGTGCTTATATTCAGGAGTTCAGAGGTTTCTGCAATAAGCACATGATAAAGAGGGAAGTAGGCGTAATCACTTAAGGAAGTAGGAATCGTGCGCCCGGACATTGCAGTAACTTCCGAAAGAAAGATGTGTGGCAGGATATCTGTAGTACCGAAGTAGAAATCGTAATTTAATGTAACACTATAAATCAGGTTAATCGCAATTAAAAATGTTTCTGCCAGAATAAGAGGTGGATTTACCTTTTTAGAGAAAATTTGCAGGAACACCGACAGGTAGAGCCCTAAAATAAAGATGAAATAGTATGGTGGTCTACTTCCTTCAGACAGCAGAAGTACAACAAGGGAACTGATATAAAATATCCCAAACAGGTATGTAAGGGACTTTGTGCTCAATGGCGGATAGACGTCTATATCATGTAAGCTTACATCTTTCTTGTAAATGAATAGTATGAAAAGACAGGAAAGTATTGCAGGTATTCCTGTAAATAGCCCACGAAGCGCATAAGCGAGTTTTCCGGCTGCAAACATCCATAAGAACGTGAATATTACCGCGAAAATTATAGCTAGCGGAAACAGAAAGGAAATTAACCTCATTAGACGAGTATTATCCAATTTGAATCCTGCTTCTTTGCTTAATCCAAACATACTATCTCCATGATCTTAAATAATCATAATTCACAAATCAAATAATTACTAATCAAACTTCTGTGTTTGAGAATCGGTAAGAGCACATCAGGACTGTATTGATTAAGAAGATTTTGCCCTGAAAAGCCTCCCATATATATTCAAATGTTTCGGTTGATTTTTAGTATCAAATACATTCGCGAATATTAGATATCTGAGCAGGAATTGGTTTTTGAAACGAGAGGAGAGTTCGTAAAGCTATACAAAAACCCTAGCCCATAAGCAATGTGTTGTACAGGAATAATAAACAGCGCGAAAAGACCGTACTTTGATTTCATTTTGTAGGTAACCTGCATTGAGGTAATAAGAACGAGGACAAAGTATATCGCCATGAGTGTAAAAAGAATCAGGCTTGGAGTGTAATATTTGATAGAAGCGATAAGCAAAGTGACCGCAAACAAGATGGCAATCGAAGGCAGAAACGCATACCAGCGGACAAATTCTCCATGCTTCTTGAAAAGTTCTGCCATCCACATACCATATTTAAACATTCTTATGGAAAAGGACTTGAGAGTTCCTCTTCTATGATGCAGAACCCGTGCTTCCGGGATGTACAAAAACCTGTTGCCTTTCTTACCTATTCTATAGTTCAGGTCTCCATCCTGACCCACAACGAACCGCTCGTCAAAACCTCCGACTTCCTGAATTGCAGCTTTTTTGTACATTGCATTACAGTTAGGAAGAGAGCTGACATAGTGCTTTTTAGCGGAATTCTTAGACTGCGCCGAGCCTCCAGAACCCAAAAAAGATTCCTGGGCATATCCCACCACCCTGCCAAATATAGGGTCAGTGTCAAAGATCAGGTTAGGGCCTCCAAAACACACAACGTCATCAGGGGCCTCTTGCATTTCACGGACAAGGGTTTTCAGCCACTGTGGATCAACCTTACAGTCTCCATCAGTAAACGCAATAAGTTCTCCCATGGCATTTTTCACACCAAGGTTCCTCGCTGCAGCAACATTTTTTCTTTCATTGAGAAGAAGTTTGACAGGATATCTACGTACGATATCCTGTGTTTTATCGGTGGACATTCCATCAACGATAATAATCTCGTAAGAATCTCGTGGGTAATCTAGATTGAGAAGTGACTCAATACATTCTTCAATGAATCTTTCTTCATTGCGAATGCCTACTACGATTGAAACAAAAGGGTATTCCATATAAGTTAATCCCCGTTTTAACATTATTGTCTTCGGATTTGCTCATTTAAAAATATCATCCTTGAAATTGCATGTAGTATTATTCCAGTAAATATCATGAAAGCCCCTATAATTGTAAGCATCACCATAAGGAGTGTAGGCCCGAAGCGCAGGTATCCTCCTAGATAGTAGTCCTGTAAAAATTTCAGTCCCATAAGAAAACCTGTAGAAGCCATAATCAGCCCTGGAACCGAAAAATAATACAGAGGCCGTCTGTATTCCATGTCCTTAAGGATGCGGAACAGGACTCTGGGCCCGTGTATGAAAGGATGTTCGCTTGAGCAGTCCTCAAGATCATATCTGCAATGGATCTCCACTTCAGTAAACTTCAGTTTGTGATCTCTGGCCTGGATGAGAATCTCAGAGCCTGCTGACATATCTGTACCGTTCAAATTTATACTCTCAATAGCTTTTCTTCCATAGGCTCGAAACCCGCTCTGGGAATCAGTGACATTCAGACCGCCTGCCATATAAGTCGCGACATCAAGAACCTTCATCCCGAATTTACGATAAATAGGAACATTTTTACCGTTGCCATTAACAAATCTTGAGCCAATTACCAGATCGAACCCGTTTTTTAGTGGCTCAAGGAGTTTGGGGATCTCGGAGGGGTCATGTTGACCATCAGAGTCAATTATGACCATTGCATTTGCGTCGAGCCTGCGGGCGGTTTCAAAGCAGTTCTTCAGGGCTGCTCCATATCCTTTATTTGTTTCGTGCCGAACTACATAGGCGCCAAGAGACTCGGCAATGTCGACAGTATTATCGGTACTTCCATCATCCACAACTACTACTCTGTCGACGTATTTTTTGCACCCCTTTATAACATCTGCAATGACATGGGCTTCGTTATACGCAGGCATGGCTGCAATCGTAATGGCCATATGCAATCATCTACCTCTGTAAAGATAAAAGTAAGAAATGTCCTTAATAACGTAGTTTATTATAGATGAATCGGTAAAAATTTCAAATTCGGTAAATATATTTTTCAGAGTCATCGCTCCATAATTTTTAAAGGGTTTCAAAAGGTCTTTTAAGGCTATATTTACAGAGAATCGGTTGGGGGACTTTCTTTTCCTTTCTTTTGTCGAAAGAAGGAATATAAATACTCTGTAAGTGCGTCACAGCATTTAATATGAGACCTGTACCTTTTTTAAAATACGAGCTATATAAACATTTAGGCACGAAAAATAATTAACCAGTGTTCCCGACAATGAAAAATAATTAAGCTCGTATTATGGACTTGTTAGTCTGAATAATAGTTTAAAGGTATTTATTGCTTGTATAACACAACGAAATAGTGAAGGAAAAACTTACACTGATATGAGAAATCAAATTTTTTCTTGCTATACGTCAACGGGTGAAGATCTCCTGAACCAGCCCGAGATCTCTAATAAGAAAATTATAAGGACAAAGGTTTAAACGGTAGAGGTTTCTTCCGTAGAAATAGAAAAAAAGGGAAAAGTATTTTAGATATCATGCAGGAAAAAGGGAAAGATATTTTATACAAAAGGTAATTGAATAGTTCGGGTTAAAACATTCTTGAAAACTAATATAATTCAGGAAATAATCTCTGATAAATGTAAGAAAACCGGGTTAAAGCTCGGACATGTTTTTACTTTTCCGTAGTTATTTTCTCAATTGGAGATTAAAGAAGCCGGTAAGAGGAAGTCGGAAGGTTTCCGAAAAACCTCATTAGAAAACAGAAAAATGGTAGATTAGCCCGAATAACAGAAAAATTGGGAAGTCAGAAAAACATAAAATCGTTTTATGAGGAGTCATATGGCCGGAAACCAGAAGTTTCCATCTGATTTGCTATTAGTAGCAAGCCTTGTAATTCTTACGAATATTTTCGTCTTAGTTCCTGTACTTAACGGAAGTTTTATTCGCACAGCCCTTGGTCTACCCATGTTGCTCTTCCTTCCAGGGTATGCCTTGATAGCCATGCTTTTTCCGGAAAAAAGCGGACTTGAGGGGATGGAGAGGTTTGCTCTCTCTGTTGCAATGAGTGTTTCAATTGCGCCTTTGATAGGACTTGCACTTAATTATACACCCTGGGGAATCAAAGAGGTACCTTTCCTTACAAGCCTTTCCGCTTTTACCCTGCTAACGCTGGTAATAGCATACATTAGAAGGATGCATCTGCCCGCGGACAGTACATTTGAAGTCTCCTTCAGGGTTCTTGCCATTACCCTGATATCAGGGGTTATGGGAGAGTCGGAATCAAATACTGAGAAAAAACTCCGAATAATCCTGGCCCTTTCCTTCCTGATTTTGATAGTAACTGGAGCTTACGTCATTCTGATACCTCAGGAAAGAGAACCATTTACGGAGTTTTATATTCTTGGAAACAACGGGATGGCTAATAATTATACAACGGAGTACATACGGGGGGAAAGTGGTACTTACATTATAGGAATAACAAATAATGAGCACAGAACAATGGACTATACAATGGAAGTAAGGCTTGAAAATAAGTCACTGCCTCTTCCGGAAAACCTGCAGCATATCAGACTTCCCCATAATACCACTCTGGAAGAGCCTCTTGAGATTACGCCTTCTGTTGAAGGGGAGAATATGAAGCTTGAGTTCCTGCTTTTCAATGAGACTGAAAAGAATGTGCCCTACAAAGACCTGTGCCTCTGGATAAAAGTTGGAGAGGAGGTATGAAGATGGGAGCGTTTGAGGGTTTGAATATGGAGACTTCGGAAGCCGTTAAAATGAAAGCGCCTGAAAATCTGATTGAAAGGACGCCTGAGATAAAAAATAAACGGGTTTACCTTACAATACCGTGCGCGGCGATTGCTTTTGCAGAACTGTTAATTTATTCAGGAAGGGAACTTGAAGCCATAATAATGCATGCATTAATTTTGCTTGGGCTTTCTTTTTCTACGATGTTCATAAGAAATGAGGAAATTCAGAAAACCTACCAGGCGCTTATTCTGCTGCCTATCCTGCGCCTGGTAGACCTTTCAATGCCATTTTTCTATGAGGAGAAGCTTTACAACCTTATTTTCATATACGGTCTCATGACAATTCCTGTAAGTATTGCAGCCACCAACCAGGGATTTACTGGCGCGCAGCTGGGGATAACATTTAAAAAAATAGGAATATATATTCCGTTTTCAATAGTACTTGGTCTCTTGTTAGGAACGGTGGAATTTCTCATAGTAGGGGAAAATCCTCTCATCAATGATCTTTCAATTCTCAACCTTCTAGGTCTCACGATGATCATGATTTTCTTAGTGAGCCCTGTGGAAGAAATGATCTTCAGATCAATCCTGCAGAATCGGTTAGAGATAGTACTAGGCGGTAGGGAAGCATTGATAATTACGAGTATTTTATTCGGACTAATGCACTCAGGATATGGGAACATAATTGAAATTCTCTACATATCCATTGTGGGCACTCTTCTAGGCTACCTGTTTTACAGAACTCGGAGTTTGCCACTGGTCACATTAATTCATGGTTTTATCAATGTATTCTTTTTCGGGATTATCCCCCTCCTTTGAATTTTTTAATCTCAGCAACAAATTCTGAAAAATAAAAAGAAAAAGGATTAAAGGTAGCAAAGTTAGAAGAGAAAACTGCCACACAGTCAGGAAATTATGTTCCTGACTCCCTCCAATTACCAATTTTAAGAATACAATACCATTTTCAATCACGAAAGGTACGGAATAGAATAAATATGAGCAGTTCTTCCTGGTTACTGCATTTTCACTCACATTTTTTCGATTAGCTAAAATATAGGCAAATTATAGTGGTATGATAACAAGTTTTGGGTCAAAACATTAATGTTGAAACCTTTGAGTTGAAACCGTTATGCTGCAAGCCTTTTACAAAAAGGCTTGAGCGAAACCGTTGCGCCGGTTTATCACCAAGCGTTGCGCCGCTTGACCACGCCGACCACGCCGTTTTTGATCAAACCTTTTTGTAAAAGGCTTGTGATCAAACTTTTTAGTAAAAAGTTCATGCTCAAATCTTTTAAAAAAGACCTGCTAAAAGGCTTGCAGAACCTTAAAAATAAGTAAAATTTCTGTCCCATAAGTAAGCCCTCTTGAGCTAAGCGAAAAGGGCACCGTCCTCCCGAGACGGGACTCGGTCATCCCCCCTAGGCTGAGTTCGGGCGAGGCATGTTTTAAGTTGTCCTCCTGAGGGATCTGGGGGATTCCTGATGCAGCCTTTTGGGGCTCATCTGTACAAAATCAATAAAAGAGTGCGACAACCTTAAAGAGAAGAATCGCACAGAAAGAAAATAACAGTGGAATAATTCCCATATTTAAAGAAACATTAACACTATTTTTCCAATATTCTGATACCGGGAGGAAATCCCTGAGCAAAAGCAGTAAAAGTAAAACTGCCGTAGCTACTGATGCACCGTCAGGAATTCCTGGTATTACGGTCGCAGTTGAGAGCGCATCTGCTGAAATAGAATTAGAAATAGATAGACTTGTAAGCGTAGTTAGAACTCCTCGAGTTGATTAGCATACTTATTTCATAAATATGCTATATGGTATAAAAATTCTCCTCATCCCACCGACAATATTTAGAATAGAACTGTTAAATTTTAGTTTTGAAAGAAGGAGAAAATCATCTTAACAAACAACGAAGGTTCTGTAAGTTTTAGCTTACAATTGAATAAGTAAAATTAAGAATGGAAGAATGCCTGTAAAACCTTAAAAGTAGGTAAAATTCCTCTTAGTCAATGCCTTATTAAGAAAATCTCTTGATCAATGAATATTGGATTTTTAACCATCCTGAGTGGAAATTCTTACCCACGTAAACGTCCTCTATCGCTTAATCACTGGAAAATTTAAGTGAATAAAACTATATAATATTTTACGATGATACCTTCTAAATAATTAGAATGTATGTTGTGAGATTCTTAAAGCAAAAAAGATAGATTGAAATACTTATGAGAAAGGAAGAAATGGTAGATAAATAAACCAAATCGCTTAAATAATTACAAAGTATATCGAACTAAAAAATTAAGATAGTTATAGAAGTAAATTGAGTGAATATAGAAAAAGCAATAAAAATCGCCCTTAGGGGTTTATTTTGAGCGTATGGATTATCCCGATCGCCGGGAATGTGAAAACGAAAAGCTGTGTAAGATTGTACAAAAGAGTAGACAGATACTTTTATGCTCCAAAGGAAAGTTTCTCTGGTCAAACGAAAAGTCAGAGAGACGGGGGGAAAAATGAACTCCACTGAATTTAAAATTCATAATTCTTCTAAAATATATGGTACTTCTGTAATCGGGAAAGGCACAGTAATAATGGAAAATGTAATTCTGGGATACCCCGAGCACAGGGTTCTGATGGAAATCTTGAAGCAGAACGTTGAAATAGAAAATTATGATTTTCCAGGATGTACCATAGGCTCTGACTCGATTATAAGGGCTGGATCAACGATATTTTCCAACGTAAAAACTGGAAAAAACTTCAAAACAGGACATAATGTAATGATCAGAGAAAATACGGAAATTGGAGACAATGTCCTTATCGGAACCAATGTCATTATAGATGGGCACGTCAAAATAGGAAACAATGTCAGCATCCAGGGCAATGTATACATTCCGACCAACGTGATTATTGAAGATTACGTATTCATCGGGCCCTGTGCAGTTCTGGCTAACGATAAATATCCTATTCGAAAGAAGTATGATCTGAAGGGTCCTATTTTGAGAAAAGGTTCATCTATAGGTGCGAACGCCACCTTGCTTCCAGATATCGAAATTGGAGAAGGGGCAATGGTTGCGGGGGGAGCTCTTGTTACAAAAAGTGTACCCGCTTGGAAGCTTGCAGTCGGGGCACCTGCCAGAATACAAGAACTTTCTGAAGGTTTGAGGGAATTGAATCGAATATAAACTTAATAGAAAATCAATGTAAGTAAAAATAAGTTTTATTGAGATTATTTAAAGAGGTCCTAAAATGATCCCAATTGCCAAGCCCATGCTGGGTAAGGAAGAAATTGATGTAGTAACTGAGGTCTTGAGTTCAGGCATGATTGCGCAGGGTCCGAAAGTCGAAGAATTTGAGCTCGCTTTTTCCGAATATAATGGTTGTGAGTACGCAGCCGCTGTAAACTCTGGTACTGCAGCCCTGCACATTGCACTTCTTGCCCATGGCATAGGAAAAGGAGATGAGGTGATTACAAGTCCGTTCAGTTTTATTGCAACAGCAAACAGCATCCTTTACACCGGGGCAAAACCTGTTTTTGCTGATATAGAATCAGATACTTATAATATAGATCCTGAAAAAATTCAGGAAAAAATTACTCCAAAGACCAGTGCTATCATGCCTGTCCATCTCTATGGGCATCCTGCAGACATGAAAGCTATAATGGAAATTGCTGATGATAATAAACTCATTGTGATTGAGGATGCCTGCCAGTCCCATGGCGCAGAATGCCTCGGAAAAAAGGTGGGCAGCTTCGGAACAGGAGCATTTAGCTTCTACCCAACTAAAAATATGACAACCAGTGAAGGTGGAATGCTCACTACAAATGATAAGGAAATTGCAGAAAAGACAAAAATGATCCGGGCTCATGGCTCAAAAGTCCGTTATCTGCATGAAATGCTGGGTTTCAACCTGAGAATGACTGATATTGCAGCTGCAATCGGACTTGTACAGCTTGGAAAGTTAGATGGATTTACCTCTGCCAGGCAAAAGAACGCAAAAATACTCTCCGCAGGATTAGAAAAGGTATCAGAAGTTGTGCCTCCAGTTATAAAAACTGACTGCACCCATGTGTTCCATCAATATACCATCCGGGCAGAAAAGAGGGATCAACTTGCAGCTTTTCTGAAAGAAAGAGATATAGGAACAGGAATCCATTATCCTATACCCATTCATAAGCAACCTGTATACAGGGAGCTTGGATACCGAGATTCCCTGCAGGTCTCAGAAAAAGCAGCAGAAGATGTTCTTTCTCTCCCCGTGCATCCGGCGTTATCCAGGACCGATTTGCAGGAAATAGTCGAAACAACCAAAGAATTTTATGCAAAAGACTGAGTAGCTTTCCAGCCACTGCATTTTCAGAATCAGGAAGTGAGACTTTTGATCAGAGTAGGAGTAATAGGAACAGGTGCCATGGGGCAGAACCATGTAAGGATTTATAGTGAAATGGATGGTGTGGAGCTCGCAGGAATATCGGACGTAGATCAGAAACGTGTCGAGTCAATGGCTACACAATTCAAAACAAAAGCCTTTACAGATTATACGAAAATGTTTGCCGAAGGGCTTGATGCAGTAAGTGTGGTTGTGCCTACCAAATTGCATAAACAGGTTGTACTTGATGCTCTTGATGCAGGGATACATGTCCTTGTAGAAAAACCGATTGCAGATACGACTGAAAACGCGGATCTGATGATAGCAGCAGCAAAAAAAGCGGGAAAAATCCTTATGGTTGGGCACATTGAACGTTTTAATCCCGCAGTCATAAAACTTAAAGAGATTATTAATTCAGGCATTCTGGGAAAGATAGTTTCAATCTCGACCAAAAGAGTAGGACCCTATAATCCGAGGATCAGAGATGTGGGAGTAATCCTGGATATCGGTGTTCATGATATAGATGTGATCTCGTACCTTTACGGTATGAAAATAAATAGTGTTTATGCAATTGCAGGTGCAGATATTCATTCATTTGAAGATCACGCCTCAATTATCCTGCGCATGGATCATAACTTTGCAGGGGTTGTGGAGACAAATTGGCTAACTCCACACAAGGTAAGGCAGTTAACAGCGATCGGAGTTAAAGGTGTTGCTTATCTGGACTACATTAGCCAGACAGTACAGCTGCACGATAATGAGTGGATAAGAAAAGCCAAAGTAGAACACAGCGAGCCCCTGAAAAATGAACTCACCTATTTCATAGATTGTGTTGCAAATGGTAGAAACCCTAATCCCTGCGGGGAGGACGGAAAACATGCTCTTGAAGTGGCATTGGCAGCCATAAGATCCTACGAAGAGGGAAGATTAATTGAAGTAGGACAATAAGCAGAAAAGAATTCCAAAGAGGCAAAATCTGGGAATCCTCTAAAAAGATGAAAGATTTAAAAAAAATCTAAAAAATACAATTTAGAAAGTGATACGTATGAATAAATTAGAAAAACTTCTCAAGGAAAGAGGCTCAATCAAAAAAATAGGAGTACTTGGAATGGGTTATGTAGGCATTCCTTCAGCTGTTCTTTTTGCCGATACTCCCTGTTTTGATAAAGTTCTCGGCTTCCAGCGTAATTCAAAAAGCTCAAGTTACAAAATCGATATGCTCAACCGTGGAGAGAGCCCCCTCAAAGGAGAGGAACCAGGCCTTGAAGAGCTTATTAACAAAGTTGTGAAAGCTGGTAAGTTCGAATGCACTTCAGATTTCTCAAGGATATCAGAACTTGATGCTGTCACTCTTGCAATCCAAACTCCTTTTGCAAACCCCAAAGACTTGGAACCTGACTTTTCTGCACTCATTGAGGGAATAAGAAACGTAGGAAAATATCTGAGGCCAGGCATGCTCGTAGTCCTTGAGTCCACAATCACCCCGGGCACGACTGAAGGTATGGCAAAACAGATTCTTGAAGAAGAGTCAGGCCTTAAAGCTGGTGAGGATTTTGCCCTTGCCCATGCCCCTGAAAGAGTAATGGTAGGCAGGCTTTTGAAGAATATAAGGGAACATGATAGGGTTGTGGGCGGCATCAATGAGGCAAGTACTAAACGGGCTGTTGAGCTTTATTCGCCTGTATTGACTGTGGGAAAAGTAATCCCTATGAGTGCAACTGCAGCTGAGGTTACGAAAACTGCAGAGAATACTTTCCGCGACCTTCAAATAGCAGCAATTAACCAGCTTGCCCTTTATTGTGAAGCTATGGGCATAAATGTGTACGATGTCAGGACTGGAGTAGACAGCCTGAAAGGGGACGGTATTACAAGAGCTGTGCTCTGGCCTGGAGCAGGCGTTGGAGGTCACTGTCTTACAAAGGATACATATCACCTGGAAAGAGGGATTAAGCTAGGAAACAGGCAGCTTGACTATCCTGAGGGTGCAGATTCGATCTATGTACTCGCAAGAAAAGTCAATGATTTCATGCCTGTCCACATGTACAATCTGACTGTTGAAGCCCTTAAAAGGGTTGGAAAGGAGATGAAAAATTCAAAGATTGCAATGCTAGGCTGGGCTTTCATTCGAGATTCGGACGATGCCAGGAACACGCCTTCAGAACCTTACAGGGAGCTATGCCTGAAGGCAGGCGCGACAGTTACAGTGCATGACCCTTATGTTGTGAACTATCCAGGGATTGAGATCTCAGATGATCTTGAAGATGTCATCAGGAACGCAGATGCTATAGTTATTTTTGCAGGGCATAGTGCTTACTTTGATGTAAAAGCTGATTGGGTAAAGGAAGTCTCAGGTAAGGCAAATCCGGTTATTGTGGATGGAAGAAATGTGATTGAACCTGATGAGTTTATTTCCAGGGGATTTGTCTATAAGGGGGTTGGGAGGGGCGATAAAAACGAACATTTAATAGTGTGAACATAGTTCTCTTTGAGAAATTAGTTCAGTCTTTCAAATCTGGAAATAAGGGTGAAAACGATGATCGAGACACTAGAACAAAACGAGGAATTGTGGAATCTATTTACCAAAAAAGAAGAATACAACTTGTACTTCTCTGACCAGTACGATAGATTTCCTTACTATTTAAGCGGTCAAAGAAACGTTTTTGATCCAAATGTTTCCAGATTTCTAGTAGAAAAGGGTTTATGTCCTGAGTATCCGGATGGAAGGAAGTTTGCAGTTTGCCTTACTCATGATATTGATGTAGTATATCCGGAGAAATTCTACCCCATAATTGAGACTGCCAAGGCATTTGCCAGAGGGAACTTTATAGATGCCATGAAAGCACCTTTTTCCAGAATTAATAAAAAGTGTAATCCCTACTGGAACTTTAGAGAAATAATGGAGCTGGAAGCAAAATACAACGCTAAATCCAGCTTTTATTTTATGGCTCTGCGCCCTGGAGAACAGGATTTCAATTATGAAATTGCGGATCTCGAAACCGAATTAAAGTTCATATCTTCCCACGGATGGGAAGTAGGCCTGCATGGAGGGCATGAGTCTTACAAGAGTTTTGAGGATGTGTTAGAAAAAAAACAGAGGCTTGAGAGGGTTCTCGGCAAGCAAATTATAGGGTACAGAAATCATTTTTTAAGGTTTAGAGTGCCTGATACATGGGAACTGTTGAGTAAAGCCAATTTTAAGTATGATACAACATTCGGATATGCAGATTGCGCAGGTTTTAGAAATGGGATGTGCCATCCCTTCAGGCCTTATAACATAAATACCGGAAAACAAATCGATATCCTTGAGCTTCCTCTAATAGTTATGGATCGAACTTTATTAAGAAGTTACATGCGACTTGACATTAAGCAGGCCTGGGAACTCATAAAAAGCCTTGTTGATAAGGTTGAGCAGTATAATGGCGTAATTACGGTCCTGTGGCATAATAATACAAGCATTGAGGGAGAAAGCCTTAAATATTACGAAAAATTCCTCAAATATGTCTCTGGTAAAAAAGCCTGGATTGCAAGTGGAGAAGAAATATACAACTGGTGGTCCACTAATGTTGAACCGAAATACTGGAAAACATGCCCATAACCTTGTATTCAACAGATAACTACTGGTCATTGGATAAATCAACTATTTTTGAATAAATAAGGTAATTAATCAGGCCAAGAATTATTAATTAACCCCTCAAGCAGGCTTGATTGATAAACCTATTTTCGGCTGCGTATGCCTGATACCTGATAAACTGATTGCTACCAGTGTATAATGTTAAGTTCTGTTCAAACTCTATTTATAACTGGCTTCCTGTCAGAAACCATAAAAGGAACCTATAATAAAGTAATGTTGAGGGGAGTGAAGGGAAATAATATTCTCAATTGTTACGTAAGTTGGGGAAGCCGATAAATTTATTTAGGGAGGGCTTATTTATAGGGGGGCTTAGAGGGGAAAGTCAGAGATCCGATATCAACCTGAGAATATCATACCCCAGGATTGTGTTTTCAAGATAAAAGCCTCTTGAGAATACAGGAACACATGGAGATCAGCTCTAAAGGAAACTTTTTTAAGGTACTGGATATGGATGAGACGACAGCAGATGCAGCAGAAAAACGATTGGGTAACAGCAAGAAGGAAAGCTTTGCTCTCGATGTGCTAACACTTGCAGGCGGGACAACCTTTGCTCAAATCCTTATGATTCTATCTGCTCCTGTATTGACCCGCTTGTATGGGCCTGATGATTTCGGGATCTGGGCTCTGTACATCTCTATTACCAGCATTATCAGTGTCATTGCATGCATGAGGTATGAGTATTCTATAATGCTGCCTGAATCGGACGAAGAAGCTGTAAACCTGTTAGTATTGAGTTTTCTAGCGGTATTGTTTATAAGTGGCTTAACATTCTCAGTCATATGGTATCTCAAAGAACCTATAGTTAATGTCCTGAATTTTCAGCAAATAGGAGATTATCTCTGGTTTGTGCCTCCGTTTATTTTTGTAAACGGGCTATTTCTTGCACTGAATAACTGGAATTCAAGAACAAAACTCTTCAAGAGACTTTCCCTTTCAAAAGTTTTCAGTTCAGTTTCGAGTACTACAACGCAGGTAGGGCTTGGGCTTATAGAGAAAATCGGTGCAGGCGGATTGATAACTGGAAGTGTTATAGGTCAGTCTATTGCAACATTTGTACTTGGAGGACAGATCTGGAGAGATGACAGAAAACTGATTGTGAAAAGCCTGAACTGGAAAAAAGTCTATAAGGGGTTCAAGAAATACCGCAAATTCTCGCTTTTAGACTCCTGGGCTGCCCTTATGAACTCGGTCTCATGGCAGCTTCCTGCCTTCCTTCTTGCAGCATTTTTTACGCCTGCAGTAGTAGGTTTTTATTCCCTTGGCTTTCGTCTCCTGCAGCTGCCAATGAGCTTCATAGGAAGCTCAATTTCACAGGTTTTTTTCCAGCGAGCTTCAAGAGCCTTATCCGAGGGTACTCTTCCCTCCCTTGTTGAAAATGTATTCAGAATGCTCGTAATTATAGGCATGTTCCCAATACTGATTCTGACAATTGTCGGCAGTGATGTTTTTACGGTTATTTTTGGAAAAGCCTGGGCAGAAGCAGGCGTTTACTCCCAGATCCTCAGTCTATGGGCCTTTATATGGTTTATTTCGTCCCCATTAACTACTATATATGTAATAGTCGAGAAACATCATTTCGGTTTTCATTATAACTTTTTCAACCTTATCACACGCCTGCTTTCCCTTACGATCGGCGGGCTGCTTGGAAACGCACGTCTGGCACTTACTCTTTTCTCAATTTCAGGAGTCCTGGTATACGGTTATCTTTGCCTGAAGATGATGTCCTATTCCGGCGTAAAAATCTCAAGAGCCCTGAAAATAGTATTCTCAAATTTCATTCTCTTTATTCCTGCAGGAGCTATCCTTGTTGCCCTGAAGATCGTGGAAATAAATCAGATTCTGCTTGTTATAATTTCCGCTGTAACTATTGGGATTTACTATCTGTATATTTTGAAAACTGATGCACAGATAAAAAAGATAGTGAGAATGTTTAGGGCGTGACGAGCTTTAATCTATTTTTCACTTCAGCAAAAATAACTACTTTACTTAATTGCTCTTTTTTCTTATCTCTTCAACCGCGCCCAAAAACTCTTACATTTTATACAAAAAATTCCCTAGCTTATTTCTGAGCTTAGTTCAATTTGTCTCAATAAAGGCCTCATTTTATCCATTTCATGCTATTCTTGCTTCATTCTCCATTCCAGCTACACTATGCAGCAAGATCCCTGTCAAAGCCATGAAAATTCCTACTATGATGAACAGAATCATGAGCATTGTAGGTACAAAGTGAAAATTTCCACCCAGAAGATAAGTTCTCAAGAAGTGAGTGCACATATAAAGTCCTCCAATCCCAAGAGAAATACCAGGGACCGTAAAGTAGTAAAGGGGTTTGTTGAACTCTATATCTTTTAAAACTAGAACGAGAACGCTAAAGCCGTGTTTAATCGGGCTTAAAGTTGAACAATCAACATCGTAACGGACTCCAATTTCGACTTCTTTTATACGAAGGTTGGATTTTCCTGCATCTGCAAGCATTTCACTTTCTATCGCCATGCCCTGGGCACTGAAACGGAAGACATCTTTTGTAGAGGCTGCAAAGGCACGAAACCCACTCTGAGAATCAGTAATTGCGAGGCCTGAGTTCAGATTGGTAACCCTGTCAAGAATTGTCTGCCCAATACGGCGATACACAGGAGTATTTTTGTCCATGCCATTGAGGTAGCGGCTGCCGTTAACCATATCGGCTTCACCTTTGAGAATAGGTTCAACCAGTTTCGGGATATCAGCTGGGTTATGCTGACCATCTGAGTCCATTGTCACGATTACATCGGCACCAAGAGAGGCTGCAGCTGTAAAGCCAGTTTTTAAGGCTACGCCTTTTCCCTGGTTAACCTCATGGACTATCACTTCGGCTCCGGCTTTCCTGGCAACTTCAGCTGTCCGATCAGAGCTTCCGTCATCAACAACGATTACGTTGTCTGCATAGAACCTGGTAAGGAGAACTATGCTACCAATGGAAACTTCTTCATTGTAGGCAGGAAGGATAACCGTGATGTTTTTGGAAGCTGTACCTTTACTGCGCGTCTTTTCTTGGTATTTATTTGTTCGCGTCTCGCTTTTGCCCATAATCAGTTCATTGCCCATTCTTAATAACTCCAGAATCAGACTGTGAAATTATTAATAAAAATTATAGCTGCTCTGGCATCTGTACAACCAGAACTATAGACTTAATTTGGTTGTTTTTCCAAGGCGGTATCTGAACAGTTGTATGATGGATTTCATACAGACTCTGTTTGCGCGGTTACCTCCACAAAGGAATGCATCACAATTCCCCTCATTGTCATGTAAACTCCGGCAACTGATAGAAAAATCATTAGAGACAGTGGCCAGAAATGTAGACTTTCGATTCCAAGGATAATAGCTTCAAGAAATCTCAAACCCATATAAAAACCACAAGTAGCAAGGGCAAATCCTGGCACTGTGTATAAGTAAAGCGGTTTATTGATCTCTATATCCATCAGTACAGTTTTCAGAACTCCGAGAATGTATTTAATCGGATCTTTAACCTGGTCTCCAAAGTTACGATGTGTCCCGATTTTGACTTCTTTTATGCGGAGGTTGGATTTTCCTGTATCTGCAAGCATCCCGTTCTCTACTGTCATGCCCTGGGAATCAAGATGAACAACGTTTATTGCAGAAGCTGCAAAAGCCCGAAAAATGGTCTGAGGATTTTTAATCTTGCATAGACTTTTATTACTAAACTTACCCAAGATGGTCTGCCCTACACGGTGGTAAATTTGAGTGGTTCTGTCCGGGCTGTTCAGGTACAGGCTACCGTTAACTATGTCTGCATGACCTTTAATAATCGGGTCAACAAGCTTGGGGATGTCCGCAGGATTATGATGCCCTTTAGCGTTCATTGTCACAATTACATCAGCGCCAAGATTAATTGCGGCTTTAAAACCAGTATCAAGAGCTATATCTCGACCTCTGTTTGTCTGGTGTACGACTACTTCAGCCCCTGCATTCTTTGCTATCTCAGCTGTCCGATCCGAGCTTGCATCATCAACTACAATAACGTTATCGCTATAGAGCTTCGTGAGAAGGACAATACTTCCGATAGAAGCCTCTTCATTATAGGCAGGAAGGATTACAGTGATATTTTTAGAGCCACTTCTCGCATCATATTTTGTCTTTTTGGTTACTGTTGACTGAGTGCGATTGACCTTAGATAATTGATCATTCATTTAATAACCCCCTAATTTATGTTATATATTCTATTTCGTAAATATATGAACATCTAAGGCTAATGTATATGCGAAAATTTTGAAATTTAATCAAACTGAACTAGATATTATCTTGGCAACTTTCAAATAATAATTCAGTAACAACTCTTTAGGTTTAAATTTAGATAAAGAGTATATAAATTTATTGACAGTGGGACTACCTAAAAATATTAATTCAAGAATAACACTATCAGAAGAGTCTGTATCAATAGAGGCATAAAATTATACGATTGAGATAATGGTTTTTGAAAATCGGTACTAAATATTAGCTTCCAAAAAATATAATATCAAATCAATAAAAAAAGTTTCAAAACTGATAGCATAGGAGCTCAATGCATTCATAATTTCAGTCCCGCAGACTTATAGATTTTTGTGATCATCCGTTCAATGGCATCTGAGATCTAAGCCTGTACCATTGCTTTTTACTACTCGCCGCAATTTGTCAAGAATATTCAATAGTCCAGATTTTCTAACCCTATTTCTTAAATATACTAATTTATTTTTATAAGTATTTATGTTCAGCGCGTAACTTATTCAGAATTCTGTACTTTCCAACATGAATTAGTGTACGAATTATTTTTCCAACAGACACGTTAATGAAAAGAAGTTGGGCAATCAGTCAAACAACGAACAATCAAAAAAAATTTATAGATACTTAAAGTAAAAGTTTGTATAGTATTTGAAGCTATTAGATTTACAATCTATCTTAAAAATTTTTAATTTCATACCTAAAATGTACAATAGACAAAATTAAATTAGCCCCTTTAAAAAGGAGTTATCCCATGCAAAAATCAATTAATTTTCATAAAAGACAAAAAGTACTCAATTCGCTAATTATTGCATCATTTCTTGTTCTGGCTATACTGGTAATTCCTCTTGAAACTGCATCTGGAAAGGGCCTTGAATCTTCCAATACTCTGGAAATGAGTTCTGATACTGAGCACATACCTTCCAGAACCTTTGATGAGACTGATGGAGCTAGAAACTTGAGAATTAGCTCAACCTTGCATGAGAATACAGGTCTTTTCAAGAAGATCAGGCCATACCTGGACATATATACATTTGGGGGAATAGTAACAGCACTTCTGACCGTTTATATATACCCGCGCATTGTTCAGAGAGAAAGCAAACTTACAAAGTATTCCCCAAAAAAATTATATTCGCTTAAAATCTTTGGAATAACCAGAACTGAGTGGGAATCCCAGGAAGATTTTGAATTAAGAAAACGCAGAATATTTACTGCAATACCAGTCCTGTGTATAACCTTTGCTGAGATCTTGATATTTCTGGGAGATGTGAAAATCGCTGTTGTGGTGCATATTGGAGGCTTGATTGGACTTTCTCTTTCTAACATATATGTGAATGATCCTGAAATTCAGAAAATTCACCAGGCCTTAATGCTCCTGCCTATCCTGAGACTGATAAACTTTTCGATGCCCATTTTTTTTGATACAACCCTTTATACCTTTATTTTTATCTACGGCACCCTAACAATCCCTGTGGCATTTTTAATAATTCATCAGAAGCACACACTTGAACAGATAGGATTCTCGATGAAGAATATATGGATATATATGGTTCTTTCAGTTCCACTGAGTTTTATTCTTGGACTTGGAGAGTACCTAACCATAAAGCCAGAATACATAATTCCCGACCTCACCTTCGAAAATCTACTTAAACTTACGATTATTATGGTTTTCTTTGTTGGTTTAATTGAGGAGCTTATCTTCAGGTCAATCCTCCAGACAAGGCTCGCACAGGCACTAAGTATTAGTGAGTCCTTGTTAATTACAAGTCTCCTGTTTGGACTTATGCACTCAGGGTATGGAACCTGTTATGAGATCCTCTATACGTCTTTTGTAGGTTTTCTAATAGGCATTATATTCTACAAAACGAAAAGTTTGCCCTTTATTACCGTCCTGCACGGCTTTATTAATGTCTTCCTTTTCGGTATTATTCCCCACTATATGGGTGGCTGGGCAGGCTTATAATGTTTTATAAAATCGTATTATAAATCTGATTTCCAAATTTATTTTTAAGTTTTATTTTCAATTACCTTTAGCTTTCACTGACACTTTACAATTAACCTTTTTTGATTTTTATACATCTTCGAAACTTAGCTTTTTACTTAAGGGAAGATCTAGGAAACGCACCTTAAACATGTATCTTAAACAGTTAAAAATTAAACTTTAGATGTAAAAGATCCATATGATTCCAAAAAAATTAACAATAGTTTACAGTAGAAGTAGAACTAAAATTTTGGATAAATATACATGACTGATCTAAAAAGAAATATAAAATGAGTATGAAAGCAACTAAACTACAAAAAACAAAATAAATAATGAATTTTGGGTGCTGGAATTAGATACACTCTAATATTTTGTAAAAGACAATTCCTCCAAAAGCAAACAGTAACGGCAGAATTGCCAGGTTGAGCGAGCTGTTGAGTGAGTTATTCCAATTTTTAGAAGCTGAAAGAACTTCTTTTATAGAAAGGAGAGCTATAAGCCCGAAAACTGCTGAGGCTCCATACTGTGGAAGCCCAGGAGTCGTGACCATTGAAATCGCACTTGAAGAGATTGCACTTGATGAGATAATACTCAATAGCATATTAATGCCCCCATAAGATCAGTAAATTTATTTTATTTGTTAGAGAGGTACATGTAAAAAGAACTGCAATGTATAAAAAACTTTTGGCATTTTTATTAATTGATGACTTAACAGTCAAATAAATATTAAGGAAAATAAAAAATGCAGAATTAACTAAATCACTAAGAATGAGTCTTATATCTGTTTATTATAATGATTAAGTGTTACCCGCTATTAAAGTTCCTTAAATATCTAAGGATATACAAAGCAAAATTAAAATAGCAATATAACTTTATTAATTTTCAAAATATCTGGGAAAGATATTGGATCACAAGTGGGCCTAATCCGGGGGGTTTAAGGTATCTATTGACAGCATTAGCTAAATTAGATTTCAAAATTCAAACCTAAACAAACTTTGTTTTTCTGAATAAGAGGTGTGATACAGTAGGTAAAAATTTATACTATGATATAGAACAAGTTTGCATAATATCTTGAAAGTATAACATTTTAA